>Ga0315274_10000704_pt1 | contig 51961 bp, 48 predicted proteins | sample YL17G02_20_MG_FD_203700 | JGI IMG/M metagenome (GOLD analysis project Ga0315274, IMG submission 203700) | Sediment microbial communities from Yellowstone Lake, YNP, Wyoming, USA - YL17G02_20 | ecosystem: Environmental > Aquatic > Freshwater > Lake > Sediment | place: USA: Wyoming | collected... | reverse complement strand
CTCAATAGCCAACTCGACACTCAAATTGCGCGGGCCGAGGCCAAGATTAACAAGCAGTTTGACCGCGTGAAGGATTTGCAGGGCGAGACCAAGTACGACGCGAAGAAGATCAAACAGGATTATGGGTTGTTTGGGGCTGAGGGGGATGTAGCGAAGATGGATGCGAGCCTCAAAGATGCTTTGATGAGCCAGAAAAACTATGCGAGCGAGGTGGGGGGCCGCAAAGGGGAGAATTACATTAGCGAGGTTTCTGGGCAGAAGATCAACATGGGGATGATGGCGTCGACCTTTGCTAAGGTGCAGAACGTGCCAGCCTTCCAACTACAGGCAGCAGAGATCGAGAAGCAGGCCGCGGCGAAGGAAAAGGCGGGGGAATTCGGCACGAAGGACTTTGCCCCGTGGCAGATCCAGCAGCGCAAGGATCAGTTCCGGTACGAGCAGCTTGATACGCTACAGAAGGCGTGGGCAGGAAAGAGCCAGGCCACTATCGATCAGATGATGATCCAGGCGAACAACCTTCAGCAGCGGCTCGCTGAGGTCTACGGGCAGAGCGTAGAGGGCCCCTCGCAGGAGTTGATCGCGAAGGCCGCGGCGGCGGGGGTCACGATCTTGGGCGAGATGGGCAAGGGTATTGTGACGGCGACGCCAGAGCTGATGCAGTCGACGGATGACGCGGTGCAACAGGGCATTGCCGACCTGATCGAGGGCAACAGCCCCCCCAAGGCGGGGCCGCTGTCGGGCACCATGCTGTGGGACTCCGGGGCGAACGTCCTAGAGGGCCTCATGGAGGGCATCGTCGGGGCGCAGGCCTCCTTCGAGCTAGGCTTCGCGACGGTGCTGGAGCAGTCGGCCGTGTTTGCGATCGACGCTTTCCAGAAGAAGGCCCTGGAGGAGTTCAAGAACAGCCCGATAAACCAGGAGATCTTTGGGAAGATCACGGCGCAGTACGCGGGCATCCTGACCGAGGACGACAAGAAGGTCCTCAAGTCGAGCCTCGACATGAGCGGGCTCTACGGGGTGATCAACGCGGTGGTCCTGGACGGCGCGGAGACGCGCAAGGTGCTCACGGAGATCAAGGACAACACGGCGGGGCTCCGGGGCTGGACGCCGGGGGCGGGCAGCGGCTGGGCGCAGATCCCGCAGGGCAGCGGGGCGGCGGCCCCCCCGAAGTGAGGTAGCGCATGGCGGATCTTGGACAGGGCAACACGCTGCGGCAGCTCCAGGCGCCGGTCTCCTCGCCGATGCGCCGCATGGCCGAGGAGTACGTGTTCGACAGCGAGGCGGACGCCTACGTGCGGTTCTACGCGCCGTTCGTGCCCCCCGCGCTGCCGGACGTGGCGAACCACGAGTCGGCGGTGGTGATCGAGGGGCGCGCGAAGCGCCTGGACCAGATCGCGCTGGAGTACTACCAGGACGAGGCCCTGTGGTGGGTGCTCGCCCTGCGCAATGGGCTCGACCTGCCCGATAACGAGATCTATCCGGGGATGACGCTCTATGTGCCGGCGGCGGACTACGTGCGCAATAAGATCCTGGGGGGCCGCTAGATGGCGGGGACCGCAGACTTCTTCGCCCCCTTCGCGCAGGTGGAGATCCGCAACAAGGCGGGCAAGGAGTGGGTCTTCGATGTGGGGCGCTGGCCCACGGGGAACGCCCCATCGAGCGAGGCCGTGATGGGGGGGCCCTTCGTGAACTCAGTGAGTGTCACCATGAGCAAGGGGGGGCAGCATGATGGGCTCACGATCGGCATCGAGGCCCCCTATCAGGAGGGCATCTACCTGCTGGAGCAGGGAGCCTTTGATTTCAATAACATCGTGCAGGTGCGCCTCGGCTATCTCGCGGGGAGCGCGACGGAGGTGACTGAGGACTACGCGGGGTTCCTGGGCAAGGGCGGGGATGGGCTCGCACTGAGCAGCGATAAGCTCAGTGGGTCGATCACGGCGAGCTTCCGGGATGCGCGGCAGATGGAGTACGTGAAGCCGGGGGAGGATCTTGCGCTGACCTCGGCCAAGGCGATCTTCGAGGGGCTCGCGTTGGCCATGGGCTATACGGCGATCCCGCTGGGGGACGGCGCGGCGAAGCTAGAGGCGCTGTCTAAGCAGATCAGCGTGGGGGGCAAGGATTTGGAGGGGGCGGCCTACGCGGTGATGGGCAGCATGGCGCTCATGCGTACGGTGCGGCGCATCCTGAGCTTGGCGAACCTGGACTTCCATTTTGGGTATGCGATCGCCTCGGTATCAAGCTTTAAGCCGGCGATCTTCTACTACTCCAAGGGGTATTCGGCGACGCAGAACACGACGTACAGCTTGGTGTTGCGTGGGCTCTTCGACCCCGCGGCGACGCCGGCGCAGTACCCGATCCTAGATGTGTCGTTCAGTGGGGGGGCTGCGATGTGGGCGGAGGGCCGCAAGTGGGACGCGGTGCCCGTGCCGGGTGCCACGGCGGGGGTACGGGCGATCATGCTGGAGAAGGATACGGGGCTCGTCTTGGAACCGATCTGGACGTGGCCGAAGGACGGGGAGCGCCCCGGTGATCCTAAGGGGTCGGCGGTGGCGGCGGAGGCGCAGGACGATAAGCGGGGGGATCTACAGGCGGACGTCAAGATTGACCCCAAGGGCAAAAAGGGCGTGCCAGCCAACCGGGCGGTAGCGGCGCCGGGGGGGGCCGCGCAGGCCAAGGGGGCGGCAGAGCTGGCGGCAGCGGGCGTGGGGGCGGCGGACCGCATGGCGATCCAGCTCACGGTGACGACCCTGGGGCTGCCCAAAATCCAGCCGGCCGCGGTGGTGGCGGTCGCGGGATGCAGCTCGATGATCAACTCGACCTACACGGTGAACAAGATCACGCACAACTACGCGCCGGGGGATTGGAAGACGGTGCTGGAGCTGGTGAAGTGGGGCTCCACGCAGACGAGCAACCTGGCGCAGACGCAGACGCAGGCGCAGCCCATGAAGGAGTCCTGACCCGTGTTCGACCTTAGCGACAGCCGCCGCAAGAACGACCCCGCCGGGTGGATGATGGACGCGATCCACGCCGATGGGTTGGAGAACCACGCGAACCGCTACTATGGGCTCTACACGGGGCTCGTGGTCGACAACAAGGACGAGGAGAAGCGGGGGCGCTGCCGCATCCAGGTGCCGGCGCTGGGCATGGCGACGGCGGCCGAGGTGCCCAAGGGCTACTGGGCGCTCCCCTGCTGGCCGGGGCTCGCGAAGGGGACGGCGGGGCAGATGCACGGCCTTTTCGTGCCGCCCGAGGTGGGGGACACCGTGTGGGTGATGTTCGAGCACGGGGACATGACGGTGCCCGTGTACCTCGGGGGGTGGCTGCCCAAGGACGCCGCGGGGACGGCCCTGACGGCGAGCGGGGAGGCCTTCCGCAAGGGCTTCAAGACGCCGGCGGGGCACTACCTGCGGTTCGGCGACAAGGCGGAGGACCTGCACATCACGCTGGCCAAGGGGGACGGCAGCGGGGTGGAGAGCGGGAGCGTGATCACGCTGGACAAGGACGGCGGGATCCTCCTCATGGCGGAGAGCGGCACGCACCTCGCGATCGATGCGAAGAACGCGAGCGTGACGATCATGAACGTGGACCCCGCCACCAGCCAGGTGACGGCGTGGCTCACGCTGGGCAAGGACAAGATCACGCTGGCGAACCAGAGCGGGGCCATGCTGGCGCTGGACGGCAAGGCCGCGACGCTGAGCGCGCCGGGGGACGCCACGGTGATGGCGGGGGGCAAGGCGTGGCTGAACGCGGGCAAGGTCTGCCTCGGGGCCGGCCCGGTGTTCGAGCCCGCGGTGCGGGGCATGAAGTTCTTGCAGTGGTCCCTTGTGCACCAGCACCTTTGTGCGGCGCCGGGGGCCCCCACGACGCCGGGACCGACCCCGCCGCCGATGCTCTACAACGAGCTGTCCGAGGTGGTTTCGATCGGGTGATGGTGCTGCGTACGCGCGTACGCAAGGAGGGACAACGATGGCGACCAAGTGCAAGATCCCGCCCCTGCCGGCGCTGCCGGCGCTGGCGATCCCGATGCCGGGGCTCCCCTTTGACCTCCCCGCGCTGCCCAAGATCCCGGCGCTGCCGAAGCTGCCGACGTGCCCCCTGGATGACCCCGACGAGGCGGCCGTCTGATGCCGGTGCCGACGACGACGCCGACGGTGCTGCGGAGCATTGCGTACCCCTTCCGCGTGGGGAGCCAGGCCTTCCCCATGATGGTGCAGGGGCTAGACGCGGTGGTGTTCAACTCGATCAAGGCGCTGATGACGACGAGCGTGGGGGAGCGCGTGATGCGCGGGGCCCTCGGGACGAGCGTGCAGGCCTTCGTGTTTGACAACCTCGATCCGCTCACGCAGGCGCGCGTGGCGGCCGTGACGGCGCGGGCGATCGCTTTATTCGAGCCCCGCGCTGAGGTATTGTCGGTCGAGGCGCGGTTGGGCAAGGATATGGGCTTAGAGGACACGGCGATCGTGCTCGACGTGGTGTACCGGATCAACAACCAGGTGTACCAGCAGCAGGTGCCGATCCAGGGCGCCCCGACCGGGCCGTGAGAAGGAGCTGACGATGGGAGTCCCCGTAGCGGACCGCAAGCCTCTGAACGCCGTGAAGTATGCGGCGAAGGATTACGCCTCGATCTTCGACAGCCTGCTGCGCCGGCTCAAGGTCGAGTACGCGACGATCTACAACGACTATGCCTCGACCACGGTGGGCATCATGCTCATCGACCTCATGGCGAACGCGGTGGGGCAGCTCTGCTGGTACATGGACCGCGTGGCGAGCGACTGCTACCTCGACACGGCGCGCACGCACTCCGCGGTGGCCAAGCTAGTCAAGCAGATCGGCTACAAGATGCGGCCCGCCTCGGCGGCGACGGTCGACCTTGCCTTGACGTTTGACCCGGCGATCCCGGCGCCCGCGCAGCTCCAGGCGGGGTTCCGCTTTGGGGGGCCCGCGGGGTTGGTCTTTGAGACCGTGGCGCCGACCTTCCTCGCGCCGGGCATCACGGCGATCACCGTGGCGTGCCGCGAGGGCAACACGCGGACCGTGGGCTACACGGGCGACGGGGCGCAGAACCAGCGCTTCCGCATGCAGGGCGGGGATCCCGAGGCGGGCGTCTGGGTGGCGCAGGGCAGCGTGCGCGTGTGGATTGACGGCGCGGAGTGGGTGGAGCACGACTTCCTCGATTTTGAGAAGACGAACCAGTACGAGGTGGACTACCTCTTCGAGCCCCCGGCCGTGGCGTGCGGGGACGGCGTGGCGGGGAACATCCCGGAGGCCGGGGCGGACGTAAAGGTCCAGTACACGCTGATCCACGGGGCCACGGGGCGGGCCGCGGCGAATACGGTCACCACCGTGATGGATGTGTTGAACGTCGGTGGGACGACGATCAAGATTGCCGGCACGAACCCCTTGGGGGCGAGTGGTGGGGCGGATCCGGAGGCCCCGGACGAGGCCCGCAAGCTGGCGCCCTATGCCTTTGCGGCGCGCGGGGCCGCCATCACGCAGACTGACTACCAGGCGCAGGTCAACGGGTTCTCCGACCCCCTCTATGGCCGCGTGGCGAAGGGCTATGCGATCAATGTGCGGGCGTCGGCCGAGGATGCCGTGATTGTGGGGGAGTGCGAGCGGATCGACGGCTACCTGGCGAACTACGTGCTGCTCGTGGCGCCGGCGGAGGCGGCGGCGGCGGCGGACATCGCGACGGCGCAGGCCCTCCTGGTGGAGATGCAGGCGACGTTGGTCGCGATGGGGGATCTCAAGAGCGACTTAGAGGTGCAGGCGGCCAACGTGCGGGCCGTGGCGCAGGGGCTCCAGGTGGAGATGACGACGGGCAAGGCGGCCTATGGGTCGATGAGCACGACGTTGACGGCCCTGGACGTGTACCTCAAGGCTACCTATCCGAGCGACACGACGCTGGCGAACTACTCGAACACGCTGGCGGCGCAGGGCGGGGCGATCAGCACGAGCTTGAACAATGGCAGCGCGGCGGCTGGCAAGCTCGATGGCTATGGGTTCACGTTGCAGCAGCTGCTCACGCCGACGGGGGCGGGGCAGGTCACCTTGGCGCAGTACCTGATCGTGCTGCAGGATCTCATCACCTCGACGACGACGACGGTGGGCAACGCGGCGGACGCCATCGCGCCCCTGCCGGGGAGCGCGGCGCAGCTCCAGGCGGACATCCTTGCGGTGGTCGTGGACCTGCAAGCGTACCTCTCGACGTTGTTCGATGCGGACTGCAAGGCGAACTACGTGCAGGTGCCCATCGTGAGCGTGAACGGGGACGGGGACTACGTGGCGCCGGCGGCGGGGCTCATCTACGGGTTGCAGGCCTACCTGGAGGGGATCAAGGAGGTCACGCAGCTCGTGCAGGTGGTGGATGGCAGCGGCATGTTGGTGCCGGTGGATGTGACGGTGGCGGTCAAGGTGCTGCCGAGCTACGTGGCGGCGGACGTGCTGGCCGACATCGAGCAGGCGTTGTTAGAGGTGCTGCGGGGGCGCGACTTCAATCAGCCCCTGTACAAGCAGTTTGCGCACGACACCCTCAAGGCGGCAACGAAGGGCATGGAGTACGCCAACGTGACGCTGACGGCACCGGGGCACGAGGCCTTCGTGGATGCCGATGGGAACGTGGTGCCCCCGGCGAGCTACATCATCAAGCGCGGGGTGCTCGCGCTCACCGAGATCAAGTAAATGGCGCGCCAAGAAACACCGCGGTTCAGGTTCCCGTATCCGGGCAGCACGGCGGAGAGCTGGTGGGAGACCTTCCAGGACTTCGCGACGAGCATCGACACGGCCATGCTGGGGGTCCTGGAGGGCAACGCGTGGGCCTTCGTGACGCTCCCGCAGGCGACCATCGAGGCCGCTGGCGGGGGCGGCTACCAGCTGCGCCTATTGGGCCCCTGCGTGGTGGCGAGCCGCACCTTCCAGAGCTACCTGACGATCGCGCACGCCACGCCCCTGGCCCTGACGCCGGGGTGGATGATCGTGGCGCGCGTGACGAGCGGGGCGAAGGCGAGCGCGGAGACCGCCCTGGAGCTGCGGCAGAACGGCGTGCCGGTCAACCCCGACTATCGCGTGTTGGGCTACGTCCTCGACGACTGCTCGATCGCGTGGTGGAACGCGAGCGTCCTCGCGCCCGGGGAGACGCGGCGGTGGTTCTTGCACGTGTCCTCCGACATCGTGCCGGAGGCCATGTGGGCGCGTGGGCTCTCTAGCGACGGGGGCACCGCGCAGGTGTCGATGGCGACGGAGGTGCGCGAGCACCTCGATGATGTGACGATTCATGCGCGGCGCTGGACGGCGAGCTTCACGCAAGCGGTCCTCGCGGGCGACGTGGCGATGGGGGTGGTCGACATCGGGGTGGGCGAGGGGGTGCTCTACAGCCTCGTGGCGACGGTGACGGCGGGGGCCTCCGAGGCGGTGGACATCGAGCTGGGGGATGCCTCCTTCGTGGGCGGCCCGACCCTGCTCTACCAGATCGGCTATGTGGGGGTCGACGCGCGGTGGAACCCCACGGTGGATGGCGCGTGGGTGGACCGCAATCCGGCGGGGCTCGAGGGGCTCACATCGGGAAATCTGTACTGGCGCCTCAGTAACGCGGGGGCCACGGACGTGACGGTGCGGGTGGTCCTGCGGGGCCTGGGATTCGAGGTGTGAGATGGCGATCACGAAGGTGAAGACGTGGCAGCGGGCCTACCGCCAGGTGACGTTGGCGGATAAGCCACCTGCGCAGGTGGGCCAGACGAACTTCTCGCCGGGGCACCGCGCGAACATGTGGGCCATCAAGACGCTGCTGCTGGGGGCGGGGTGGACGGTCGTGGGGAGCTGCGGCTACGTGGGCGCGGCGTGGGCGAGCGGCATGGACGGCGTGGACCGCTGGCCGGATGTCGTGGCGGTGCGGTGGAAGGAGACCACGGGCGGCTATTTCTCGTGGATCGTGCTGCGCCAGACGGCGATCAACGCCAGTGGGCAGGGCTATCAGATCTGCATCGCGTGCAACGCGACGGTGAACAGCACGAACTACATGACGCTCGTCGACTCGTGGGGGGGCGGGTTCGTGGGGGGCAGTACGACGACGCGGCCGACCGCGAGTGACGAGCAGGTGATTCTGGATAAGGGGGAGTACGCGTACTATCGGTCAGCCGTTTATAGTAGCACTTATGGGACTACAGGGATTCACTGTCTATGGACCACCGATCACACGATGACGCGGATCATCATGTCGCAGCATGAGGGGGCGGAACACTACTTGAATTATGTGTGGTGTTTCGAGTTGGGGGCGGTGGCGGGGCGCCGGGCGTGGTGGGACAAGCCGTATGTCGCGACGGTAGCGGGGGCATACTACCGGGCGGAGACGTATTCTGTGGGGGGGGGGCAGACCGATGCCTTAGACCGCATGGTCACGCGGGTGGGGGACTATAAGGTCATGGTGGCCAACACCTCCGAGACGACGGGGTTCGAGAACAACTACTACGAGCGCGCGGCGCTGGGCCAGTTGGACTACACGCAGACGGTCGATGGCGGGGGTAATTGGATCGCGACGCGCGTGGGCATCAGCGCGTTCGGCGCCATCGCGGGGTGGCTCGGGCGGCGCGAGGATCTCTGGTTCATCCCCGAGGCGATGGCGACGGGCGAGTATCTGCCGACGGCGACCTTTGACTTCTTCGTGTTCGGGGATCTACTGCTACCGAACGACGGCAACCCCGTGCCGTTGGATTGAGGAGGCTGGCGTGGCGCTGACGGCGATCAAGACCTACTTCACCAAGATGGTGTCGACGACGTTTTCCACTGAGACGGAAAACGCAAGGGGGAATATCTGGGCGTTCAAGGAGGCCCTCCAGTATGGCAGCGGGGGCGTCAAGGGCGGGCCAGGAGCCTGGACGGTCGTGGGGTCCTGCGACGGCAGCACCTACGGGATGGATGGGGTGGACCGCCTGACGGACTACAACAAGATCATCGCCAGTACGACGGCGGCGCACTCCTGGATCATCCTCCGACAGTCCGCGATGGGGCTCGCGCCGGGCTACTACCAGCTCCTCATCGACATGAAGACGACTTACTTGTACGTGAACCTTGCGATGAGTTTTAGCGTGGGGTTCTCGGGCGGTACGACGATCGTGCGGCCGACGGCGAGCGACGAGGCGACGTGGCTGAATACCTTCCACACGTCAAGCAATCAATTCGTGCCCTATACGGTGGGCGTGAACTGCGTGAAGAGCACGGATGGCGAGGTCACGCGGGTCTTCTTCTCCCAGGGGGGCGGCATCGAAGTGGGGCGGTGGCCGCCACTATCGCTGTTGTTCATGGAGAAGGCCAAAAATCCCGTGAGTTGGTGGGCGAACCCGTGTGTGTTTGTGGTAGGGACGGGGTTTTCGCAGGCCATGTGGGCGTGGTTTGATGGCACGACCGGAGGGGATCCCATCAAGGCGCGCGTGGGGGCGACGCCGATCACGGCGCGGTTCACGGCCGAGGGGACGGGCATCGCGGGGTTGGGGCCGGGCAGTGTTTACCATGGGTGGATCCATACCAAGGCGCCCATGCAACGGCCGGACTTCAACGGCGAGTGGGTGCTCTCCCCGCCGGGGATCATCAGTTGCTCGACGGTGGTGCGTGGGCGCCTCGGGGAGTTCTATGATCTGTGGTTGGCGCCCCAGAGCATGCCGATCGGCGAGTACATCGCCTCGACGGGGGGCGGCGAGCGACGGTTCATCAACCTGTACAACACGGTCGTCCCGTGGGATGGCACGCACCTGATGCTGCCGTAGGAGCGCGCGATGGCCGATGTCAACGCCTATGCCGTCGACCCCACGAGCAGTGGGGCGATGGTCACGATCGCGAGCTACGGGGTGGACCCGGCGGTGGGCGGGGCGCAGGTGGGCATGGAGGGCTACGCGGTGGATCCCGCGCCGGGGTCCCTCGGGGCGACGTGCCCCGCGTGGTACGGGCAGGTCATCCGGGCGGTGCCCTATTTGGTGCGGCGGTGGCCGCGCCGGGAGGTGTGAGTCATGACGGCGCCAGCGCGCGAGTTTACGTGGACGCGGGCCTATGGGGGCGTGCCAGCGGGGGCCGTGGGGTTGCCCGTGGCGCGGCCCCGCACCTCCGGGGGCGAGTTTGTGCAATCTCGCCAGGTGCGCAAGATGATCTACCTGTTCAAGGAGGCCCTGCTCACGCAGGGGTGGAGCGTGGTGGGGAGCTGTGGGTACAATGGCAGTGCCTTCGCAGCGGCCATGGACGGGGTCGATCGGTGGATCAACATGGATGCCGTAACGGGCGTGTGGGATGGAGCGCCCAACGCGGGGATGTTCTCGTGGATCGTGCTGCGGAATACGGCGATCAACGCCAGCGGGGCGGGGTATCAGATCTACCTGGCGCCCGAGATGTCGGCTTACAGCGCCAACTACCCGGTGGTCATCCTCGACTCGTGGAGCGTGGGGTTCTCGGGGGGCTCGACGACGGCGCGGCCCACGGCGAGCGATCAGGTGCCCCTGCTGACCTCGTCCTATTCAGATCCCGGCTACTTCACGACCACGGTGGATGCGGCGCGGGGTTTCAACATCCTCACCTCGGCCGATCGGACCAAGGTGCGCGTGGTCTTCAGCTCGAATGCCATGGCCACGCTGTACATGCTCTGCTTCGAGCGGCCCCAGGCGGTCAAGGCGTGGTGGGATAAGCCGTTGTTGTCGGGGGGCGTGTTGCCGCTCTACGCCAACGCCAACGCGGTGGCAGCCTTCTACACGCGGTCCCTTGATGTGATCGCCATCCCCACGTGCCTCAGCGCGGATGGCTTCGGGACGGCGGGGGCCTTGGGCACGCAGGCGATGCTTGCGGGGGCGGATCCGAATGGCAACTGGATGTGCAGCCCCGTGGGGATCATCGGGTCGTGCGCCCAGTCGATCGGCTACATGGGGCGGCTCGCGGACGCCTACTGGGTGCACCAGAATATGGCGAACGGGGACTACTACCCGAACGACGGATCCCGCCAGTGGGTGGTCGTCGGGGACATCATGCACGCGAGTGACGGCGGCGCCGTCGTGCTCGACTAGGAGGGCGCGATGGCGCTGACGCGGGCCAAGACGTGGGTGGCGAAGCTGCTCTATCACCAGAGCGCGGCGTACGACATCCTGACGCTGAACAAGTGGACGTGGTGGGACCTCAAGGAGACGCTCCAATACGGGAACAACGGCGTCAAGGCGGGGCCGAACGCGTGGGCGGTGCGCGGGTCCAGCGATGGCGCAACGGCCAGTGTAAGCGATGGGCTGGACCGCTGGGTGGACTACTCGAAGATCCTCTTCGCCACGAGTGGGGTGCGGTCGTGGATCGTGCTCCAGCAGGCGAACATCGGGGTGGCGCCGGGCTACATGCAGCTCCTCCTCGACTGTTCGATCGCGTCGGCACAGGGCCAGTCGATGAACATCTCGATTTCGCCCGCCGCTGGGTTCACGGGGGGCGGCACGACGACGGCGCCGACAGCGACCGATGCCATCTCCCTGCTCGCCGGGGCGATCCTGCCGACGGGGCTGCCCACGACGGCCAGCGGGGGCGTGCTGCGGGTGATGGCGTCGGACGGCCAGAGCACGCGGGCCTTCCTGTGCAACGGCGGGGTGGTGCAGGCGATGCTGTGGCTCGAGAAGGCGTACAACCCTGAGACCTATTGGACCAATCCGTACGTGGGGTTCATCAAGGCGCCGACGATCGCGAACCTCGTGCAGACGGTGGCAGCGGGACCCAAGACGACGCTCGCGGGGGTGACGACGACGCTGCGCCTCAGTGGGGAGACCGCCAAGGGGGGGCTCATCACGGAGACCCTGCTGAACCGGCCGGATGGGGACGGGTGCTGGAACTTCCTGCCCACGGGGTTCATCTCGGAGAACACGGCGTCGCGGGGCAAGCCGGGCGAGCCCTGGGACCTCTACCTCGCGCCTAGCGTGTTGCCGGACGGGGCATATGCGCGCGGGACGGGGAACCCGTGGGATTGGATCGTCATGGGCGACGTGCTCATTGGGTGGGATGGCAGCACGCCGGCGATCCCGTGAGGTTGCGCACGCGCGTGCGCAGCGAGGTGCTCGATGGCGAGTTATAACGGCAAGGTCTTCGGCGGCATCGCGCAGGATGTGCCCGGCACGACCTCGCTCGCGATGGATGACGAGATTCCGCCGGAGGTCAAGGGGACGCATGCGTTAGTGCTGGACGCAGCGGGGGTGGAGCGGACGATTAGCGGGTGGCTCATGTATGTCTCCGGGGGCGTGGTGCAGGCGGGGGAGGGCGTGACGTGCCCGGATGACAGCGGGCCCGCGAATCGCGAGCGGCCTCAAATCGTGCGCAGGGGGCCGTGATCGGGTAGGGTGGGGGGAGCTAATTTTGAGTGGATGATACTCAAACGAGGTGATAGCGGATGCCGGCGAAGACCCCGCGATTCAAGGTAGCCTACCCAAATGAGAACGCCCAGGGGTGGTGGCACCAGTTTAGCGACTTCGCGGTGGCCATCGACGCCCTGATCTTCGCCCAGATGGAGGCCGCGGCGTGGATCTTCCAGGATCTGCCCTCGGCGACGATCGCGCCCCACGGCGGGGGCTTCCGCCTCGTGCTAGCGGGGGACGCGCGGCTCATCAGCCGCACCTTACAGACGGCCCTCGTGATCAGCAGTGCGGTGCCCCTGACCCTCCAGCCGGACTGGCTGGTGGTGGTGCGCGTGCCCGCGGGGGCCACGGCCGAGGCGCCGGTCAGCTTGGAGCTATCGCAGAACGGGGTGCCCATCGACCCTGACTACCGCGTATTGGGCTACGTCAACGGCGACTACAGCATCACGTGGTGGAATGCGGCGAAGATGGTGCCGGGCGTCGCGGCCGTGCTCTTCGCCCACGCGGGCAGCGGGGGCGGGGGCGGGGGCACGATCCCTGGCGGCTTCGGCGTGGTCCACGTCGATGCGGTCTATGGGAGCGACACGGGCGGCGATGGGACGCCGGCGAAGCCCTACCAGACGCTGGTGGCGGCGACGAACGCGCAGCCCGTCGCGGCCACGGCAGAGGCCTTCCGCGTGCCCCTGATCTTCGTGCTCGCGCCGGGAACCTACGCGGGGGCCATCACGTTGCCGCGGCGCCAGGCGGTCATCCTGCGGGGGGCCGCCTACGTGATCAGCGGCGACATCGAGTGGGGGATCAGCCCGACGCAGTACGCGAGCCTGGGGCTCGATCTTGTGGCGGATCAGCCCACGGTGGGGATCTACGGGGAGGCGGGGGCGCTCAGCGGCGTGCAGCAGCCAGGCATGACGGGGCCCGCGCGACTCACGGGCCAGCTCCGTGCCTACAACTTGAATGTCGGGGCCGGGGCGCTGATGCCCGCCCAGAAGCGGCTCGTCCTCGTGGGGATCGAGTGGCGGGATGGGCGCCTCACGAACCAGGCCTCCGGGTCGGTGACGGCGGGCGATGCCTGCGGGACGCTGGCCCTGGCGGTCGAGCGGTGCCGCTTTGTGGACACGCACGGCACGAGCCCCTATCCCTGCATCTTCGGCGAGGCGGAGCCCGCGGCGGCGGCCTGGAGCCCCAACGCGGTCGACCTCGTGGCGAGCTGGAGCGACCTCAGCGGGTGGCGCTTGCTGGGCAACGTGCGGTTGCGGGCCCTCGATCACTGCCAGCTCGGCGTGGTGAGCCACGCCCTGCAGCCGAGCGGGGCGGCCTATACGCGCGGGTGGATCGATGGCCCTGCGCCGGGGCTCACGCATACGGCGGCCAATGGGGCCACCTTTCGGGTGGGGTATGCGGCGACCGACCCGACGATGGATGCCCCCGAGGCCGTGTGGTGCGACAGCTATTCGTGGCGCGTGCTGACGAGCGGGGGCGTGCCGCAGTTCGACAACTTCGATGCGGGGGCCACGCCGGGGGGCCGGGGCTATGCCTTTACGGAGCGCGCGCTTGGGACGCACGTCGACAGTGCGGGCTTCGTCGGCAATCTCTCGAGCGCCGACGATACGGTGCAGAAGGCGCTGGCGACGCTCGATGCGCTGAGCCCGAGTGGGGCGCCCCTGCCGACGGGGTTCGGCAACGTCCACGTGGACGCGCACAACGGCAGCGACACGACGGGCAACGGGACGGTCCAGAAGCCCTACCAGACGTTGACCTTTGCGGCCGGGACCGTGGCGGCGCCGGGGTCGTTCGCGGCCTTTGATGTGCCAGTGCAGTTTGTGTTGGCGCCGGGGACCTACGCGGGGCCCATCGCGTTGCCCCGGAGGCGGACCCTCGCGATCGTGGGCGACCGCTGGCTCATCAGTGGGCTCGTGCAGTGGTACTACCGCCCCGAGGACTGGTACGGGCAGAGCCTCACGACGTACCCCCTGGCGTGCGTGCTCGCGACGGGGACGGCCCGTCAGGCGGGGCTCCTCGCGGGCCTCGAATACAAGAATGCGAATCCCGCGACCTTGGGGGACGTGGTGGGCACGCTCATCGCCGAGGGGGTGCGGATCGACGGCAGCGTGCTCGCGGCGGCCAGCGGGGGGCTCACCTCTGCGCGCAAGACGGGCCCCCTCAAGCTGGTGGCCAACGGGTGCGTGGGCAGCGGGGGCGTGCTCGGCGGCGAGCGCGAGGCGACGGTGCTGACGACGGAGAACGTGCTGTGGCTCACGGCGCGCGGGTGCGAGTTCGCCCAGGACGTGCGGGGCTGCGTGCAGCTCCAGGCGGTGCGCGGGACCATCCTCAGCGGGGCGATCCGGTGGGACGTGCATCCGCGCGGGACGCCGGGCGGCTACGCGGGCAAGTTGGGCGGCCCCACGGGGGACGGCCAGGGGCTCAGCGATTGCGAGTTGAGCGCCCTGGGGAGCTACAAGTTCGGCTGGGATGGCACGACGGGGGTGGCGCCCGCGCAGGTGGCGTTCGATGCCCCCAGTGCGCGGCCCCTCCTCCAGGCGAGCGCGACCTTCGACAACCTCACGGCGCCGGGCTACACGTTCACGGACAAGGCGGCCTACGTGGGGGTGACGGCGGGGACGTTTTCGCGCAACTTGACGAGCGCGGACACCACGGTGCAGCACGCGCTGGCGACGTTGGACCAGTTGGTCATCGCGCCGGGGACGCTCACGGGGGCGGTGAATCCCAACGGCACGGTCACGGGGGTGCAGGGGCAGTTGTACTACCAGAGCACCAATGGGATGTTCTGGTTGAACACGAGCGGCGGGACAGTGTGGGTCGTCGAATAGGTCGGTGGCCCCAAGCAAGGCGACCGGGAAACCCGGCGCACTGACACAAGGAGATCACAGATGGCAGGGTTTACCAGTCCGTATCGGCAGCACGCATTCATCGGCGACCACGCGACGAGCGGCGCGGCGACCACGTTCTTCCAGTCCACCCTCGGGTGGGGCACCCTCGGGGCAAGCGTGGGCCTCGGCGTCATGTTCTTCAACACCGCGACCAGCCGCGTCATGGTGTGGAACGGCACGGCGTGGGCGGACATCACGTCCAGCACGCCGACCCTCGCCTCGGTGTTGGCCGCAGGCAACAGCGCGGGGTCCTACACCATCGACATGAACACCCACAAGATCACCGGGCTGCTCGCGCCCGATGACGCGACCGACGCGGCCAACAAGAGCTACGTCGACAGCGTGGCCTCCGGGCTCTCGTGGAAGCAGCCCGTGAAGGTGATCAACCTCGTGAGCGACGCGGACACCACCCACGTGGTGCCGACGGGCGTCAAGGGCGAGGTACGCATCGCCAACAACTGGGAGGAGACCCCGACCCTCTACACCGACGGCCACATGTACGAGTACAGTGGCACGGCGTGGGTGGACCTCGGCGCCATCGCCACCGGGACGCGTGCGGTTATTACGGGCCTCAGCGGCACGGCGGCGGGCTCCTTCACGGGGCACGGCAAGAAGTTCGCGCAGTACAGCGGCACGGCGTGGAGCTTCGTGGCGGCGGTCGATGCCGACGCCGTGATCATTAGCGCGGACGGCAGCCTCTACGAGAACTGGGGCTACGTGTACAGCGGCTCCGTGTGGGTCCAGTTCACGGGCGCTGGACAGATCAATGCGGGCGCCGGTCTCACCAAGGACGGCAACACCCTCAACGTCGGAGCGACGGACACCGGGTGCATCACGGTCGGGAATGACTCCATTGGCGTCGCCTACGACGACAGCACGATCGGCGCGAGTGGTGTGGGGGTCGGCTCCCTCATCGTCAAGAACGGCGGGATCACCTCCACGCAGCTCAACGCCTCCGTCGCCGGGAACGGCATCACGGGCGGCGGCGGCACGGCGCTCAGCGTGGTCGCGGCGGCCGTGGCGACCAAGGGCGGCCTCGCCGTCGACAGCGACGGCGTGCGCTCCATGCAGTTCTACGCGGGCAACCCGAACACCAACGTCGCGGGCGTCAAGGGCGAGTTCGCGTTGGACACGACCAACGACATCCTCTACGTCTGCAAGACGGCGGGCATCGCGGCGGCGGCGGTGTGGTTCGTGGTCTGAGATCGGCTTTGGTAGCGGAGGTGTCCCGCGTGGGCTCGGGTTAGGAATTGGACCCTCCCTCTTGGGTCGCATGCGGGGCACCTCGGCTTTTTTCTGCGCGATGTAGAGCACTGCCTGACGGCGTGGCGCGAGAGGTGTGATCGATGGGCCTGACCAATCCCTACCGGCAGAACAACTACCAGGGCGAGTATGCGACGGAGACCGGGACGGGGTCGGTGCTGGCGTGGATCCGCGCGAACGAGTGGGATAGCGCGGGCGATGGGACGGGCGATCCCCAGGAGGGGATGTGCTTTTACGATACGGCGGTCGACCGCTTCAAGATCTATGCGAACGCGGCGTGGAAGGGGCTCGCCTACACGACGGATCCAGCGGGGGCGGGCGGCAGCGATCACCAGCTCCAGTTCAATGACGGCGGGTCCCTGAACGGGGCGGCGACGCTGTACTGGGACCACGGGAACAGCCGCCAGGGGCTTGGGACGAGCGCGCCGACGGTCGACTTCGACGTGGTGACGGCCAGCGATGCGGCGCGGGGGATCAAGCAGCGGAACTACAGCGCGACGGCGGATGCCCCGGCGGTCCTGGCGCTCCATCGGGCGCGGGGCACGGCGGGGACGCCAGCGGACATCAACACGGGGGACACTTTAGGGCTCCTCTCGATCTCGGGACGCAGCGCCGGGGCGGACTACGTGGGCGCGCAGATCGGGGTCGTGGCGGACGGCACGACGGCGAAGAAGACGTACGTCACGATCAGCACGCTGGACGGGACGACCTTCGCGGAGCGCATGCGGATCACGGACGTGGGCGTGCAGATTGGCAAGGTGGCAGGGGCCTCGGGCCAGATTGATCTGTTGGGGACAACATCTGGGACCGTGACGCTCAAGGTCGCGGACGCGGCGGGGTCGTGGACGATGACCCTACCGATAGCGGCGCCGGGGGTGACGGGTTACGTGCTCAGCGCGACCACGGCGGGCGTGTGCAGTTGGATCGCGGCGGGCGGCGGCACCACGGTGGATGCGGGCACGGCGGCGGGTCAGGTCCTCTACTGGGACCACGGGAACACCAAGTGGACCTACGCGGAGACCTCGGAGTGGGTCTGGGACGACACGAACAAGCGGGTCGGCATCAACGTGGCGGCGCCCAGCTCGCGGCTCGACGTGGGCGGGGACATCGAGGTGGCGAGCGATGCGTGGACCTACTACGGGGATCCAGCCACGAACGGGTCGTGGCGCGTGGGGCGCCTCGTGGATGACCTCGTGGTCGAGAAGCGGATCGCGGGGACCTGGACGACCAAGCACACCTTCGCGTGACGCGCTGCGCATGCGCATACGCAGGAGAGGGAACGATCGATGGCGCTGATTCACGACGCGGCGAACAACAAGACGGTGTACGGCGGCGACGCCGAGGTGCGGCGGGATGCGGCCGGGGTCGTCGCCCTGGGGGATACGACGGCGGCGGCGGTCAAGGCGTCGACGTGGGTCGAGTTGACGGAGATCACGAAGCCCGCGAATCCGGCGAGCACGAAGCTGCGGCTCTACGTGAAGGCGGTGAGCAGCGCGACGGAGATCTTCACGCTCGATAGCGCGGGGGTCGAGAGTAACCTGACGGCCCGCCTCGTGACGAACGGGGACAGCCACGACCACATCGGGGGGGACGGCGCGGCCATCGCCGAGGGGGCGCTGACCCTCAGCAACGTGACGACGGCGGACGTGACGACGAGCGCGCATGGGTTCGTGCCCCGCGCGCCGAACGACGTGACCAAGTTCTTCCGGGGGGACGCCACGTGGGACTACACGCCCGCGACGGTCTGGGCGGCGCTCAACGGGGAGCCCACGGGGTTCGTGAACCGCACGGACTCCACGGTGAGCTTCAACACGACGACGCGGGAGTTCACGATCGCCCCGGCCGTGACGAGTTTTGACATCTACACGAAGGGGACCAAGTACACGAAGAGCGCCGCCGCCTCGGTGACGCTCGATGACACCACGGGCCTCTGGTCCATCTATTACGACGCCAGCGGGGTGCTCCAGAAGTCCTCGGGGAGCTGGACCCTCGACGGCGGGATCGTGCCCGTCTACACGGTGTATTGGAATAGCGCGCTGGCCGATGGGCGCCTCGGCGAGGAGCGCCATGGGCTCGTCATGGACTGGGCCACGCACCAGTATTTCCACGAGTGCCTGGGGTCGCGGTACGTGAATGGGTTCGGGGGCACGTTCGGCAACACGACCTTCACGATCACCGAGGGCGTGTACCGCGATGAGGATGACCGTTTCGTCATCGGGGAGCAGACGCAGGGTCGCATCCTCCGGCGGTCAAGCGGCAATTGGACATGGACGGCCAAGAGCGCGGCCTACTACGTCACGCAGAACACGAACATCTGCTGGGACAACGCGGGCACCCTCACGGAGCTGGGGGTCAACGAGTACGTGGCCTACTGGTTCTTCGTGGGGAACGACCCCACGTGCCCGATCTACGTGATCATGGGGCAGCGCAAGGACATCACGCTGGCCGATGCGCGCACGAACAACACCTACGATCAGCTCGCGCTGACGAACCTGCCCTTTGCGGAGATGAAGGTGCTCTTCCGCGTGATCTTGCGGAACGACGCGACGCCCTTCGAGGAGGCGCAGGACCTGCGCAGCCTGGCGGTCGTCTCGTCGGGGACCTACGTGGCGACGGACCACCAGAGCCTCACGAACCGGAACCTGCTCGGGGCGCACCCCGCCGGGGCGATCACGGTGGTCGCCTCGGGGTTCACGGGGCGGCTCAGCGGGACGGACGTGGACGTGCAGACGGCCCTGGGGACGCTCGACGCGCACACGCACGCGCCGCCCGCCGGGGACACGCGGCTCATCTACAACGACACGGGGGCGTGGGCGGTCTCGACGGTCTACCAGCTCAAGGCGTCGGGCTACACGGGCATCGGCCAGGCGGCGCCGGGCGAGCGTCTGCACCTCCAGGATGGCTCGGGGGATGGGGCCATCGTGCTGGGGGAGCACCAGAATGCGACGGCCATCGCGGGGACCATGGAGTGGAACGGCACCAACGTGCGGTGGTACACGGGGGCGGTCTGGAAGAACGTCGGCGTCGATGTGACGGACCCCATGACCTACAAGGGGGCGCTCAACTGCTCGACGAACCCCAACTACCCGGCGGCGGATGCGGGGGACACCTACCGCGTGAGCGTGGCGGGCAAGATCGGCGGGGCGAGCGGGCCGAACGTCGAGGCGGGCGACATGATGGTCTGCACGACGGACAGCACGGCCAGTGGGGATCACGCGACGGTGGGGGCCTACTGGGACATCATCCAGATGAACCTGGACGGGGCCGTGGTGGGGCCGGGGAGCAGCACGGACCACGCGGTCATGCGGTGGCATAGTACGACGGGGACGAGCGCGCAGGATTCCACCGTGGTGGTGGGGGACGATGGGGCGGTGAGCTTGCGGGGCACGGCGCAGCAGCTCACGAGCTACAACAACACGATCCTGAGCCTCGCGGGCGCGGGGACGGGCTACGCGCGCATCGGGCTCAGCGGGACGACCTCGCACACCTTCAACACGGACGCCGACCTCCTCGTGGCGGGCCGCCTGGAGGTCAACGGGGTGACGTACCTGGACGGGAACGTCGAGGTGGTGGGCACCACGACGCTGGCGACGGCCCTCGGCGGGCTGCTCAAGGCGACGGCGGGGCTGGTGAGCGCCGCGAGTGCGGGGGCCGACTACCAGGCCGCCACGACCTTCCAGCACTCGCTCACGGGGACCACGACGGTCAACCTCGTCAACGACAGCGCGACGCCGGGCAACACGAAGCTCTACGGGACGAACGCCTCGGGCACCAGGGGGTGGTACGACCAGCCCGCGAGCAGCAGCGGGGGCGGGGCCTCCCTGTGGGGCACGGGGAGCGCCTTCACGCGGACGGCGGACAGCACGTTCACGGTGACGGACAACGGCACGAATCAGGGGATCTACGTGGCGGGGCGGCCCCTGCGGTACCGCGCGACGGCGGGGACATGGCGCTATGGGATCGTGACGGGGTACAGCGCGGGGACCGTGACGATCGCGGGGGCCCCCCTGACCACGAACGATGACGACGAGATGGAGTACGGGGCCTATGCCAACGTGGTCATGCGGGAGTTCCGCCTGGACGGGGCGTTCGCGGCAATGGCCAGCGTGCAACTGCTGTTCGACATCATGGGGCAGTGGGCGCGCTGGGAGCACGGCCCGGCCTACTGCGTGCGGGTCGTGCACAAGGTGGAGAGCATGGACACGGGGACCTTGCAGCCGCGCCTCAACGCGGTGGTCAACGGCAACAAAGTGGGGACGGCCAACTCGAACAACGGGTGGGACATGAGCAACACGGTGTGGGTCTCGTCGGCGGTGGACATCAGCACGGCGAACTACGGGATCATCAACGGGCAGGCGATCGAGTTGAGCACGGACGCGGCGGGGACTAACGACGACGCGCTGACGGCGAGCGTGCAGCTCGTCTTCGTGGTGGCCTAGGCCATGCCGGGCGGGCAGAAGCGGTGGACGCGGGCGGTGCCGGGCGGGTTGCCCTGCGTGATCCCGTTCAATCCGGCGCGGGGCAATCGGCGGTTCACGTATACGGGGACGGATGTGAATGTCTCGCAGTTGTTGTCGTCGAGTTCGACGGCGGCCACCCCCATGGGAAGTGTGGTGGATAATGGGACAACTTCTTATATTTCCGAGGGGTCGGATGCTTACCAGTTGGATTTTGGTGCCGGGAATTTCACGATCGATCTGTATGTTAAGTTGAACGGGCTTGGGGGAAAGTGTCTTTTTCAAATGGGGATCACGGCGTTGTCTGTAACGGCAGGATATGGGTTGCAGGCGGTTTCTAATATCGTGAACTTTTCCACGGCAAACAACGTGTTGTCTCAACTGGTATGGGCGCATGTGGCGTGGACGCGTAGTGGTAATGTGCAACGATTGTTTGTGAATGGCGTGCAGGTGGGGACACAGACGGATAGTAGGAGTGTGACTACAGCATATGGTCTCTTGCTGGGGACAGATGGGACGACGTTTTTTGCGGGGGAATTGGGGTGGACGCGCGTCGTGAAGGGCAAGGCATTGTGGACGGCCGCCTTCACGCCGCCCCGGCGTCACGTGCCGCCCCCTCGGCCAGCGGGCTGTGCCATCTGGTACGATTGGACGTTGGACACGGTGGGCAGTGCGATTAGTCAGATGGTACCGGGTGGATCGGGGGTGCTGACCGGCGCTCCGGGGATCCAGGCGCGCACGTGGGAGGGGAATGCGTCGTATTCGTGGGCGCAGGATTACGCAGCGAATCCGTATTTTTTTATCAATGGGGCGTCGTTGCGGTGGAATGATAGTGGTACGCAGTTGTCGTTTGGTAGTGCGGATTTTACAGTCGATGTGTGGATTAGAGAGTATGTGGATGATGTGTACACAAAGTATGGTGCGTCGGGCGGGCGGTGTTGGATTTGCCGTATTGGTGCCAATGATGTGACGTTTATTTATAGTTCGGACGGTACCAATACGACGACCGTTACTAAGACGACGCCTGTCGCGAACGATGATGGAGCGTGGCATCATATTGCCTGGGTGCGCACGGGGAATGTTCTGCGCATGTTCCAGGATGGTGTGCAGTGTGGTACGGATGCGGCGATCACGGTCAGTATCATAAATACAGCTAGTTACAATGTATATATCGGGGGGAATTATTACAATGTTGCTTATTTGCGCCTGTCGTATTTTCGCGTCACCCTAGGCGCGGCGTTGTGGACGGGGACGAGTTTTACGGTGCCAACGGAGGCATCCTATGCCGTTACGGCGAACACGAAGGTCTTGATTCCGGGGGATCAGGATTTTGGGTATATGCAATCCGGGACTTACATCTTCGACAAGGCAAGTCCTGCACGGGTATGGTCAATTTATACGGGGACGGCCGTCACACTTTATAATAATCCGTATTCCAAGATGGTGATCACATCGCAGGATTTCACGATTGAATGCTGGGTGTCTTTAGTCAGTGGATACGGGCAGTACCTTGTTTCGCAGCAGGAGTCGACTGTAACCGTGGGGTGGGCGCTGAAAGTACAAGCGGCGGCTTATCGGTTGGCCTTCCTGTATGCTCCCTTCCCGGGGACTACGGTGACCGTGGATAGTACGGTGACATTGAGTACAGGCAGATGGTATCACGTGGCGATTAGTCGCGTGGGCAGCAGTCTGTTGTTTGTCATTGATGGGCAGGTGGAGACGTTTAGCATAGGATCTGTAGTCTTGCGGAGGACAGAGGCCCCTTTGGTGATAGGGGCGCGGTTCATGGGGTGGTATAACCATGCGAATTATTTCCAGGGCAAGATCGCGGGTTTGCGCATCACGATTGGTCAAGCGTTGTATGCGGGGACCTTCGCGCCGCCCACAAAGATGCTGCGTAAGAATAGCGCGGTGGTGTTTGTGGATGACGAAGAACAGTTGGGGCACATCGAGGCGAGTTATTATGCCCAAACGGCGAGCACGACGCCCTTCAATTTGGAGTATGGGAATTATACGTTGGATGCGTGGGTGTTTAGTGAATGGAATAGTGCCAATCAATATGTGACAGAGATTTGCAGTCGATCGAATGATTACAGCTTTAAGGTTACGAAGGATGGGGCGTTGCTTTGTGGGTTGGGTGATGCCGTCTATTCGGTCAATGGAGCCGTGCCTCTATGTAAATGGACGCATGTGGCCTTTGTGCGCAGTGGGATGGGGGCGGGGGGCGGGAAGTTGTATATCAATGGGGTTGAGCCCGCTTATGCCGCACAGCCCACGCCGTGGCAGAGCTTGTCTTCGACGCAGCCGTTTACGGTCGGTAGTACGTCAGCGGCGTACCATTACGGCAGGATGATGAATGTGCGGTTTACGGCGGCGGCGCGGTGGACGGCCCCCTTTACGCCCCCGACGAGCGCGGCAGACTATGCGGAGATGAGCAACGTCAAATTTTTCCTGCGTGGGAACCGTGTCGAGGTGGGGGCGGGGTATCGGGCGGTGGATCATGGCCCTGATAGTATGAATTTCACGGCTGCTTTTGGGGGGGTGCTCGATGAGTACAAGGGAAGGCCGGTGATGGGGGGGACCGTGGGGCGGAACACGGGGGGGACGTTGCAGCGGCGCATGGAGCGCCCGGCGGGGGTCACAAGTGTGGGGGGCACGACTAGATACCATCGGATGTACCGCGCCTTGGGGGGCATGGGGTATGCGGTGGCGTTTCAGTCGTCGGCACGGGCGGCGTGTGTCCAGACGGCCTTTGACTTTACGAAGTTTAAAGTTATTTATGCGGCTAATTCGGGTGGGCGATATTGCTTGGCCAGTGATCCCTTTACGTTGCACATGTGGTTTCGCTATAGTGGGACGGCGTATCCCAAATATCTCTTGAGTGTAGGTCCAGACACGGTTTACTCTTATCGCTTGTGGATTATCAATGCGACGGGGCTTCGTTGGAGCATTTTGGATGGTTCCGGTATTGCGCACATCATTGATGCGTCGCGTGTAGGGGTCACCTTAAATGATGGGAATTGGCATCATGTGGCAATCGTGCGCAGTGCGACCGCGACGACGGTGTACATTGACGGGGTCAGTGGGGGCAGTGATGCGACGAGCTATGCGTATCGTGCTGTTACTGGTAGTTTATACATTGGAGAAATTACGGAGGGGACGCCGTCGGGATATGGGTTGACGTTGGGGGCCATCGCCTGCGTGGAGATCTTGAAGGGGGCCGCCTTGTGGACGACGAGTTTTACGCCGCCGACGGATCGCCGGGATTTCGTGCACTCACAAAGTCTTGTTTCGTTGTCACCTGAGTTCTCGTCGGGGACGACACAGGTTATGCCATATGATCGTATTAGACTGTTTGAATTCAGTCATTCGACTTTATCGACGCCGGGGTGGATCGCGACGCCGGTCACCGGAACGGTGTTTGGCACAGAGGATTTCACGATTGATTTCTGGGTGCGTGGGCCGACGACGGGGTCAGAGTTTGACCTGTTTGCGAATTCGTACAATTGGCCCTTGAGTTCGACAGAAACATACGGGGCGGTCCGGATTTACACCAACACTAGCGGAAACTTCTGTTTTTCCGTCTACAACGGGTCGGTCCAGTACGTGGTGACTTCGTATACGGCGCGTACCGCGAATGTTTGGCAGCATGTCGCGTTGGTGCGGGTGGGGACGACGATTACGCTGTACATAGATGGGGTGTCGGTGGGATCCCAGGTCGTCGCGGCGAATTACTCCTTGGCGAATCACAAGGCGTTGGGGTGGTCGTGCTACGGGACGACGGGAGAGACGACGGGGGGGTATGCGGATCAGTTGCGGATCTTTGTGGGCAAGGCGTTATGGACGGCGGCCTTCACGCCGCCGACCACGGTGGATCAGTATCGCCGGGCCTATACGACGCAGTGTCAGCATTGGGTGCATGGGACGCGCAAGTCATCACCTGGGGGGCAATACGCCGTTGACATCGAAGCCAATGGATCGATGAGTCAACCCTGGTGGGTGGCCGCTTTTGGGGTCTTAGTGGTGCCCCAGACGGCCACCCGGATGCCGTTGTCGTTGGGGGCGGGGGACTTTACGATCGAGTTTTGGATCACCTTGACGGGGGCGCCCGGTTCGGGGGTGTATGGACTCGTGGTCGGAGGCTCAGCCTTGATGGGGGGCAACAACTATGGGTTCCAGATTGTCCAGACGACCGGGAATATCATTCAGGCGATGTTGTACAATACGAGTCGGACCTTGGCGGCGACGGTGAATTCCTCGTATGTGGCGGGTAGTCAATGGACGCATATCGCGGTCGTGCGCAGTGGGTCATCGCTGAAGATGTTCAAGAATGGCTATCTCTGTGAGAGCGTCACGACGACGGTGCTCGTGGGGGCCTCGGCGATTACCCCGACGTTTTTCAATGATGCTTCGAGTGGAAGTTGTTCGTTTGCGGGGGCGATGAGCAACTTCCAGTGCCACGTGGGGGTGGCGAAGTACAAGCGGAATTTCATCCCCGACCCGTGTGACGCCCCGATGCCCAATCAGATGGCGCGGTACTAACCCCGAAGGAGTCGATCGTGCTCGATGCGCATGCCGTGATGCGGCCGAAGGTTGGCGGGGGGCGATCGGCTGTGGTAGCGTGGCTTGAGTAAGGATCACTCAAGGCGGTACGGTTGAACGTGGCGAGCCAAGGAGCAGGACGATGCAGCTAGGGAACGAGTTGATGCTGGTGTGTGATGCGACGTTGCGGCGGCACAGCGCGGTCAAGGTGACGAGCGTGGCGTGGGCCATCGCGCGGAACCGGGCGAAGCTCGACAAGCCGATCGAGGACCTCAAGAAGCAGATCGAGCCGACGGAGGCCATGAAGGCGTTCAGCACGGCGCGGAACAAGGCCGTCGAGGACCACGCTGAGAAGACGGGGACCGGGGAGCCCAAGCGGGCGCCGATCCCGAACCAACCGGGGGCCTTCCGCTACCAGATCGCGCACCCCGACGCCCTGGAGGTCGCGGTGGCGGCGCTCCGCCTGGCACACCCCCAGGCGGAAGAGGACGAGAAGGCGTTGACGAAGAAGGAGGAGGAGCTGTTCACGCTCACCACCGACTTCGAGCCCTACAAGATCAAGCGGAGCGAGGTGCCCGACGGCACGCTCGACGCCGAGGCGATGTTGGTGTTGTTCAAGTGCGGCATCCTAGAGGACTGACCCTGCGCATGCGCGTGCGCAGCGAGCGAGGTATCCCATGGCGGTAGTCCAAACGGTCGTGATCCCCGAGGCGCAGATGAAGGTGCGGTGGCGCGAGACCTACGTCTCGGAGGGCATCAACAAGGCCCTGGCGGTACTGGACCCCGGCATCTACCGGGGCGGCTACGTGATGGCGCAGGGCACGCCGAACAAGACGGTCAAGATCACGCCGAACGGGGAGCAGGACAGCTTCTACCTGTGGGTGGAGAAGACTGGCGGGGCGGCCCTCGCGGTGCGCTACCCGACGGACGTCACGGTGGACCTCAGCGGGCAGTTCACGGGCGGTGGCGGCACGATGCCGAGCACCAAGAAGTACTACGTGTACATGAACGGCACCTATGCGACGGGGGCCCCCACGAGCGGGGCGTTTTACGTGGACACCACGGAGCCCTCGACGAGCGGGAACGCGGTGCGCCTGGCCAAGATCACGATCCCCAGTGGGGCGACGACGATCCTGGACAGCTACATCAACCTCAGCACCTCGGCGACGCCCGCGAGCTGCTTCCGCATGACGGCGGCCCTGGATCGCGTGATGCTGAAGCGCGCCTACCTGAACTTCGCGGCCCCCACGGGGTCCCCGCCGGTCTTCCAGATCACGGGCAAGGTGTACTTCCCCGGCGGCGGGGAGTCATGGATGGTGAGATCCAGTTATGTCAAGCTATCCTCAGCACAAGCGTTGCTGATGCATCAGAATCCCTACATAGGGGATGACCGTGGGTGCATCACGATAGAAAATTTCTATGCGGATAGCGGGGCGACGGTGTGGGCGACGGCGGACAGTGAGGGGTTCATGACGAACCCGTGGGTGAAGTTAAATTTGACGCAGACGAGCGACACCTCGCCCCCGGCCGGCGCTGCCTGGTATTGGACGCGGGCCACGGTGCGGGATCTCATGACGAATGATCACTTCCTGGAGGAGTTCGATGTGTTCCCGCATGCCGCGGACATCATCGCGCGGGACGTGGCGGGCACCCCGACGAGCCTAGTCGCGAAGAACGTCGCCACGGCCCTGGAGGCGTTGGTCGATGCGGTGAACGATCGCATCCCCAAGGTGGTGACCGAGGCCTTCGATCTGTTCAGCGACGCGGCGTTTATGCGCGGCAACTTCGAGCCCGGCACGGGCGGGAACGATACGTGTTGCCTCCTTTGGCAGGGGGGCGGGGCTGCGGCCGTCAAGTCGCGCATCTACTTTGGGGCGGCCGGGGCGCTCATGATCACGACCAATGCGCGGTGGAATCAGGGCACGAGCAAGTGGGTGCCTGATAGTGCGGCGGTGGACGCGAAGCGGCTGCTGCTGGACACCGACAAGGGCTTTTGGATGTGCCACAAGAGCTGCTTGACGGTGGGGTTCGCGACGGGGTGGGCGATCGATGGGTGGGACACCACGATCAAGTGGTTGGAATATTTAGGATGGTGGGACCTGTCGCCAACGGTCGATGGCGGCAACATGGTCGAGGCGGTGCCGCTGGGGTTTGGGTGGTGGAACAAGACGGGGACGAACACGGACAACATTTTGTTTTCTGCCGTGCATCGGACGTTTCAGGGGGCCGTAGATACGATCACGTATGCGGTGAGCGCCCAGTCGCGGATCGCCTATATGCCAGGCACCGTAGATGTTACGAGTTTGGGGGCCTTGGCAAATATCAAAACGGATGTTGTGCCCAATACACAGACTGCGTATTGGCATGGCATTGCCTTTGTCACCTATCTGTAACGTGGAGGGCGAGCATGTCGATTAAGCGGCTATTGGCAGAGGGGGTCGAGATCGTGTGTCTGTGCGGGGCGCCGACGGTATATGCGGCGATAGCCCTGACGGTCAACAAGGGGATGGTGATAACGCCGTTGTGTCCGAGTTGCCAGACGCGGCGGGCCGACCTTTTCGTGCAGGACGGCGCGCCGGCGGGGCACCCCGAGGCGACGTTGACGCGGATGCAGGCGACGAAGGCCGTGTTTAAGTGGCTGGTGGAGGCGGGGCGGTTCGCGGAGGGCGTGACGGCCGAGCAGATCCCCGCTGAGAAGCTGGCGGGGGCCACGGGGTGGCCCACGGGCGATCCCCTCGAGGTGCCGCTGGCAGTGCCGTTCGCCAAGGCGCATGCGGCGTGGCTGCTGGCGCACCCCCAGTGAGGTAGGCGTTGCCGACCTTTGGAAACGAGCCCTTTGGGAGCGGGCGCTTCGGCCAGGGGAGCTGGGCGCGGCGCGTGCTGTGGGGTAACGTCCCGCAGCTCTGGCAGGCGGAGGACGCGGGCCAGGGGGACGTGCTGCAGCGCCTGTTGGGGACGTGGGCAGACGAGCTGGAGGGGGTGCGCGACCAGATCGCGGGGCTGCCCGCGCAGCGGGATCCCTTCCAGGTGCGGGGGCAGCTCGGCACCGAGGAGTGGCTGTACTTTGAGAGCGTGACGTGGGGGACGGACGCGACCTATGGCCCCGTGGCGGTGCTGCGGGAGCCCGCGCTGGCGAGCGCCTTCCCGTACGGGGATGAGACCTTCGGGGTGTGGGCGCCCTACGCGGCGATCAGCCGGATGGCGCCCCAGTGGTGGGTGGAGTGGGGCGGCGCGCGCTACCGCGTGGTGAACGTGCGCACGCGGAACTTTGATGCGGCGGCCCCCACGCAATCCGAGGCAAACGAGGTCTGGATGGCGGGGGTGCCCATCGGGCTGTGGCCGGCGGAGCAGTTCGGCGTGGCGGTGGGGGTGGGCGACAACACGCAGACGCCGCCCGTGGCCCTGCCTGGGGCGCCCTGGCGCCTGCGGCCCATGGACACGACGGGGGCCCTGACGCCCGCGGCGGCGGGGGTGGTGCTGTGGTACAGCAGCCCCTGGTGGGTGGACCGCGTGGCGCTGGTCGACGTGCCGCACGACCCCTACGATGGCTATGGCACGCTCTGCTTCGTGGACCCCGGCACGGGGGAGGCGGACCTCGCGGCGGTGCGCGGGACCGTGGACTACGAGCGGGCCGTGGTGAGCCCCGATTGGACGGGGACCTGGGATCTGCCCTTGACGGGCACGCCGATCACGGCGGACTGGCGCGTGGCGGGCTACTACGTGGCGGCGCGGCCCGCCAGCCTGCTGGACGTGCTGGCCAAGGACTTCGGGTTCGAGAACGACGCGAACGACCCGGAGAGCGTGCAGCGCGCGACGATTGCGCACAGCCACAAGTACTTTGGGCTCAAGGCGACGGGGGAGAGCTATCGGATTCGCGGGGAGGTGAGCGGGTTCGCGGTGGCCGCCCGAGCCTTGTACTTGATCAGTGACGCGGGGTTCGTGGGGTTGTTGCCGGCGCCAGCGCTGCACCACGTGGGGGATCGGTGGTACACGACGCTTGCGCCGCGGGCCGTGCGGTTTGACGATATTCATGCGGACGTGCGGTACTACGACTGGCGGGACGCCGTGGAGGCGGATCGGTGGAAGACGCTGGTCGATCATTGTTTCATGTACGAGGACTTTTCCCCCTCGGGGCTGTCGGTCGGGCTCGCCTTTGCGCTGGACGTGGCGCAGGGCTATGGGCATCCCTACCGGGATCCGGCGCGCGTGGTAGCGGTGCGGGACCTCACGGTGGCGGAGGCCGCGGGCTACAACCTGATGGGGGGGCACCTCGTGACGGTGTCGATCCTACAGGAGGCCCTGGCGGACTTTCGGGGGGTGCGCAAGGGGATCTTCGGGCTCTCGGCGTATGACCGCGCGGGGGGCGTGCCCCCGGCACGGGGGGATGCCGTGTGGTGGATTGATGCGGAGGTGGGGGCCGTGGTCGACCCCCTGGATCCGCTGCGCTGGCACTGGGACGTGGTGATCGGGCAGGATCCCGCGGCGCTGGCGCCGACGGTCGGGGCGGACGTGGCGGTGCGCTATTGGCCCGAGCTGTTGGCGGACTGTGGGTATTGTGCAAGCAACCGCATCCGGGTGGAGATCGCGCCACAGGGCGGCCCCTGGGGGGCAGACACCTACTTCGGGTTTGGGCTGCCGTTGGACGCGGCGGTGCGGCGGCTCATCGCGAAGATCGAGGCGACGCTGGTGCCGATCCATGTGCGGGTCGCGGAGTACGCCCTGGTGTACGCGACGACGATCGGGGTGGGGGCGCATGGCGTCGCGGTGGACGAGCTGGTGGAGACCTTTGTGACGATGTTGCCGTTCACGGACACGTTTGATCTGCCGGGCTGGCCGGCGGACCTCTGGCCATTGGATGGGCACGTGTTGCCGGTGACGGGGGCCCTTGTGTTGACGAGCCAGCACGTGCTGCTGGCGGTCCAGGCGGGGGCCACGGTGACGCAGGCGATGGCCATGGCGGACGTGGCGGGGGCCACGTCGGTGCTCTTGACGGTGGAGCAGCGGGGCGACCTGAACGAGATCGGGGAGGGCCAGACGATCTGGCTCGACGTGGACGGGGACACCCCGTGGGAGTTGGCCACCGTGCGCACGGGCTTTGATGACCTGACGTGGCGTGTGGCGCCGGGCGGGGCAGCGGTGGATGTGACTTCCTTGATCGAGGGGGCGGCGGCGGTTACGCTCAAGGCGTCGGCAACGGCGGTGGTGGCGAACGGCGAGGTGCGCTTCACGTTCACGATCACGCGGTAAGGAGTACGGGATGGCATCGGCAGGGGTGTTCACGGATCTCTATCGGGAGTGGTACGCGACGGTCGCGCGGGATGGGGCGGCGTTGAATGCGCTCAAGCTAGACCACATCAAGTGGGGGTGTGCGAACCTGCCCTCGGGGTCCGCGATGCCGACGCCCGTGGCGAGCTACAGCGATCTGCAAGCGGCGGGCGGGGCGGCATGCCCCCTGCCGCCGGGCTGGCCCACGCCCGCGGGGAGCGAGGGGACGGCCCCGATGGGGACGCGGGTGGGGCAGGCCTGGTACTACTGCAAGCCGTTGGCGCCGGGGAGCGTGAGCGTCGTGGACAACGTGCTCACGGTGGTCTGTGCGCTGGACGCGGCGGAGGCGAACGACGATGGGACGGGCGGAGAGCCCTCCCTGTATGAGCTGGCGGCCTTTGATGCTGCGGGCAACATGATGTTCTATGTGACCTTCGATGAGGTCATCAAGACGAGCGAGAAGTCGTTGCAGCGCAACGTGGTGGTGACCCTCTAGTGAGATGCACGCTGCGCACGCGCGTGCGCAGGTAACGGCGCGGCCAGGGGCCGCACGAGGAGCAAGCGATGTCAATGCGAGCACTGATGGAGTCGTTGAAGGGGCAGGCGGGCGAGGCCGTGGCCGTGGTGCGCGAGGGGGCGGAGGCCGAGGGCGAGACGGTGGACGCGGGGTTCGAGGGCGACGGCACGAGCCTGGAGCCGGAGGAGCCCAACGCGATGGCCGAGGAGGCCCTCTTCGCGGGCTGGGAGGAGGGCGTGGCCCTCGTCGCGGTCAGCGACACGATCGCGTACACGGAGGACGGCGAGGCTGTCGAGGTGCCGGCGGACACCACGGCCGAGGTCGTGGGGGTGGCGCTGGGCGAGGACCCGCCGGGCGCCGTGATCATGCTCGACGACGAGACGATGCTGGCGATCGACGCGGAGGGCGCCGTGGGCTGGGCGGTGGCCGAGGGCGACGAGGGCGAGGACCTGGAGGACGAGGGCGCGCAGGACCTGGGGCCCGAGGAGGACAACGTCTCGGCGGCGGACGAGGAGCCCGAGATGGAGGCGGCGGACCCCCTGTTGTCATCGCTCCGGGCGATCCTGGACGAGGGGCGCAAGGGCAAGAAGAAGGCCAAGCAGGGCGCCAAGGGCTGCGACGGGGCCTGTGCCTGCGGGGGCGCGGCCCCGGCCAAGGGCAAGAAGGGCCGGGCCGTGGAAGAGGCCTCAGTGGTGGCCCCGAACGAGGTCGCGCAGGCGGGGCTCGCCTATGTCTATGCGACGCTCCTCGTCGATGTGCTGGGGGCCTTGTCAGAGGACGGGGAGACGGCGGCGGTGCTAGCGGCGGCGGGCCCCCTGGCGGACCAGGCGCAGCGGTTCGTGCAGCGCGCGAAGGCCCCCCTGAGGGAGCTGGGGCTGCCCCCCTCGCAGTTGCAGCGGCTGACCGCGAAGGTGAGCGCGAAGACGGTGGACCTCGCGGTGCGCGCGATCGACGCGGCGGAGTGAGCGCGGGGCGCCGCGGGAGGTAAGGCATGGCCCTCGGGGTCTTCGGCGGCATCGCCAGCATCATTATGGACGGGCCCACCGGCGAGAAGCCGGCGTGGATGAGCATGTGCGGGATCGACGCGCTGGCGGCGGACGTGGGGAAGCCCGCGATCCCGCAGCGCGCCTTCCAGTACTGGCCCGAGTCCATCTCGGACACGATCGAGATCGGGTGGGCCTTCAGCGAGATCCCCGGCGCCTCGCACGCGCTCGCGACGTGGGGCTCGAATGGCGGGCGCACGATCTCGTTTGAGGTCACGCTGAGCCGGCTCATGAAGCCGGAGGGCGACCGCACGGTAATGGAGAAGCTCTTTGACCCCTTTGGCATGACGAAGGGGGCGGATGCGCCGGGGTGGAACGCGGACGTCGCGGGGGGCATCCGCTACCTGCGGGCGTTCTGCTACCCGCTCTACACGCAGGGGGAGGCGCACGTGGAGGCGTACCCCCCGCCGATCGCGATCCTGCACGCGCCGGGGCTCGACTGGAACGAGAAGGGCGGGGACGCGATCTTCGCGGTGATGACGGGCTGCGACGTGACGTACAGCTTGTGCTTTGCGAACGGGGTGCCGCGGCTCGCCACGGTGGCCCTGACGTTCCGGCAGGTGGTGCAGCAGCCCATGAAGGGCGTGACCTACGTGGGGCGGCAGAAGGACGCGATCGGGAGCGGGGCGGCGCCCTACAAGCTCGACGATAAGACCTGGAACGGGGCGGGGCACGGCGTGGGCAAGCTCGACCAGACGGGGATTTAAAAAAAACAGGCCTTTAAAAGGGGCGATCGCTAGGTTGTGCCGCCAGGTGCGATCGGTTTGATGCTTGCACGGGTGAATCCATATGCAGTTGCATGGAAGGTTTTTGCTGGAACGCGGGGGTCAGAGGCCATTTTATGCAAAGTGCGCATTAGTATTCGGTTTGACCCCTGAAGTGGGCCTTAAAAGGGTGGGCCTGCCCCTGTTTTTATGGTTTATGCATAGCAGTGCAACGGATTTGTTAAAAACCGGGGGTCAACGGCGTGTTTTATACATGAAAGGCATTTCTATGCGTTTAAAAGGGGGTGGGCGATGGTGATGCGGGCGCAGGCGCGGGGGGCGGGCCCCGTGGGGCGGGCGATCGCGGGGGCCGAGGACGGGAAGCTCGACCCGCGGCCGGACGCGGACCTCCCGCACGACGACGTGGTGATGGTGCTCGTGACGCGGGACACATGGGAGCGCGCGCGGGCCCTGGGGCGGGCCTATGGGCATGCCCCCGCGGAGCTGTTCGCCTTTGCGCTGCGGGCCCTGCAGGAGCGGGCGGAGGCCGCGGGGCTCGTGCCCCCGCTAGCGGGGGGCTAGGGACTTTTTGCGCAGCTGGCGGCGATTAGCCGTTGCGGCGAAGTCGTGCGGGGGAAGAATGCTCCCGGAAGCGGTTGCCTCCGCGTGTGGGATGCCTTAGGATCAAGTCTCGTTTGTTTTGTTTCTCGAGCCGTTCTCGTTCCAAGCGGGAACGGCTCAACTTTTTGGGGGCGCTTTACAGGCAGACTTGACGTGGGTCGGCGGGGAATTGAGCTTGCGTGGGGACATAGCGTGTTATAGAAAAGATGTACGTTGTTCTGGTGCAAGACCGACTCGAGCCGTTCTCGTTCACAGCGGGAACGGCTCAACTTTTTGGGGCGCTTTTGTAAGAAAACAGGACGTGGGACGGGGGGGCGCGGGACGCGGATCTTGCGGGGGCGCGTGCGCGGCGGTACGCTGGGCGCCATGCAACAGCTCATTGAGAGGATGGAGGCGCTGGCGGAGGCCGAGGCGAACCCGTTGATGCGGGCGGCGCTGGGGCTGATGCTGGACGGCAAGCGCGGGGGCCCCGCGGGGGACGCGGCGGACAACTGGGCGGCGGTGCGCAATGCGGCGGCGCTGCTGGCGAAGCTCGCGGAGGCGGGCGGGCTGGGGCGGGACGCGGCGGCGACGCGGCGGCACGTGGCGCTGTGCGTGGCGGCGCTCACGGAGGCCCTGCGCGCGACGGGGGCGGCCGAGGGGCCCGTTTCGCAGCCCCCGGCGGGGCCGGCGTGGGCCTGAGCCCGGCGGCGCGCGCGGTGGCCACGACGGGGCTATTGGTGGTGGCGGCGGGGCTGCTGGCCTTTACGCTGATCACCTGGATGTTGGAGCGCTGAAAGTGCGGGGGGCGCGCGCGGGTTTCTTGGCATGGGGCATGGCCTTCGGTAGAGTCGATGTAGCGAGCAAACGGGAGGGGGCGCGCTTGTTGGAGGATACACAACGTGGCCGCCATGCGACAGCTGCTAGAGATGATCGAGCGGGGGACCCAGTACAGTGCGGGCGTGGAGAGTGCGTGGAACGCGGAGCTGGGGTGGGCAGCGGACGACGTGCGGGTGTTCTGCGCGCCGGGCACGCGCTATTCGCGCGACCTCGTGGACGTGCTGGTGGTGGATCTCAGTGGACTGGGGCATGTGGGGCGCGTGAGCGTGCCGGCGTCGTCACGGGAGGCAGCGATGGGGCCCCCGCGGGGGCGCAAGTTGACGAAGGCGCAGTGGGCGGCGCACGACGCGCAGAAGGTCGCGGCGGGGCGCCTGGCGGATATGGTGGGGGCAGCGGTGGAGGGCTTCCGGGTGGCGCTGCGGGGGATCCACGGCATGACGGGGTGGGCGCAGGTGTGGGCGCGGGTGCAGGCGGCGGCCGAGGTTGCGAACCGCGGGTTGCAGGGGCCCGCGCAGTTCCTGATCGATGGGGCGGCCACGCTACAGACGCCCTTTGAGGAGCGCCTGCGGCGACCTGCGGGCATGCAGCATGACAGCGAGGAGCTGCGGGGGCGCGACTTCGTGGTGAGCTATAGCTGGCCACGGGTGAGCTTGCGCACGCTGGCGGGCCGCCCCGTGGCGATCCGCACGGGGGCCGCGGGCAAGTACGCGGTGGGGACGATGTTCGCGCGCTGGGTCGATGCGCACGCGGCGGCGCTGCCGGGGATGGACCTCGCAGCGCTGCGGATGGGCCTGCGGGCCGCGCGCGTGCCGGTGGACTTCGATCTGCCGGGGGCATGAACGAGGCACGAGCCGCGCACGCGCATGCGCGATAACCAAGGGAAAGAGGCACGAGCGATGCGGTTGAGCGAACGGTTGGGAGCGTTGATAGAGGGGCAAAAGACGGATGCGGCCCTTTCGTTTACAGGGGATGAGCCGCAGGTGCGGAAGGGAGCCTTCAAGGTGAGCGCGGTGGCCATGCGTTGGCTGGACCAAGAGGCCCCGCCCTCGTGGCGGCACCCTGACGGCACGGCTGATTACACGAAGCAGCTTTTTTCGGTGGAGCGCAATCTCATGCGTGCGATCCCGCGTGAGGACCTGCCCGCCCTGCTCGGCATCGAGGGGGAAAAGAGTCCGAACGCCGCGATGGTGGCCGCGCAGGACTTCCTTGCGGCACAACCGCGCAAGGCATTTCAGCTGTTCTTGCGGAAGGTCGGAACGAAAGCGCCTAAGGTGGCGGCCATGTTCCGCAAGAAGCCTGAATTCATTCCTGTATACTGGTACATTGTGATGACGAGCATCAGTGGGCGCGACATGGCGGATACGCTGCTCAAGCGCTACTTCTCCACCGAGCAGTGGGGAAAGGCCTTTGGGCAGGCGCGCAAGAAGTTTGAGGCGGTGGAGGATGGGGAGGATGGGGAGGACGAGGGCGAGGCCATGGACGATGAGGGCATGTGCCCGGTGACGGGCGAGCCGCGGCCCTGCGAGGCGCGGGACCACACGGACGGGGCGGCCTGCGAGGCCTGCGAGGGGCCTGAGGACGACGACGAGGAGATGGACGCCGAGGAGGCCAGCGAGGCCGTGGGGCACTGGGTCGCGGCCCTCATGGAGGCGGCGGCGAAGAAGAAGAAGGCCTCGAAGCAGCAGCAGCTGAGCGCGAAGTACCTCAACCCGAAGACGGGGGGCTTCAAGGGGCGCAAGGGGGAGAAGTTCGGGAACTGCGTGAAGTACATGAAGGCCAAGGGCGGGGTCTCGGATCCCAAGGCCTTGTGCGGGACGATCGCGCGCAAGAAGGCGGGGGCCCTGGGCGAGGCGCGCGAGGGGAAGGGCGCCAAGGCGACCCGGCTGCGCGCGCTGGAGATGGCGGGCCTCTTGGCGGACCTCATGAAGGGGCAGGGGTACGATGTGGCGTACTCCAAGCTGGGCGACGAGTGGGTGGTGTTCCAGCACTACTCCAAGTTCGGGTTTGTGACGCTGTGGAAGAACCCCAGGGGGGACTGGCAGCTCATCAGCGGGGTGCCGGAGATGGCCAAGCTGAACCGTGCGACGCCCCGGTGGTGGCCCGCGGACCAGCGGGCGGACATGGCGGATCCGAAGTACCAGGGCAACAAGGAGGCCCTGGGGGTCGCGACCCAGGCGGCCGAGAAGATTATGACCAAGACGCGGGCGGGGACGCTGACGCGGGACTTCGCGCCGGAGGCCCCGGCCGCGGTGCGGGGCCGCAAGGAGCGCATGGACCCCGGCGGGGCCGCGGCCATGGGCGAGGCGGTGGGCTGGGCGCTCATGGAGAGCGAGGAGGTCGACCCGCGCAAGATGATCGAGCACGGGGATGCCATGCTCAAGATCGTGGAGGGGCTCGTGGACGATCTGCGCAAGGGCGTGGTGGCGGCGCAGGCGGAGCTGAAGGGCTATGCGCGCGTGGGCGTGCCGGGGCGTGGGGCCTCGGCGCTGCTCAAGAAGCACCTGCTGTTCCCGGCGGAGCGCATGGAAGATATGGCGAAAAAGGTCCGTGAGACCATCGAGGAAGGGAGCAAGGTGTTCAGTTGATGAAGGCACTTTTAGAGATGATGGAGGCCCGCGCGCTCGCCGAGGCGGGCATGTACAGCCTGGAGTTCGGCAAGGGGCTGGTACCCGTCAAGAGCACGATCGCGCTGCACCCCAAGCGGGTGTACTTCCTGGATGGGCCGCGGGGGAACAACCTGGTGATCACGACGCAGGTGACGGATAAGCTCGTGACCTACGTGCAGCCGCCGAGCCGCAAGGAGATCCGGCTGGAGACGCCGATCTTTGGGAAGCTCGCGCAGAAGGGCACGGAGCTGTACCTGGCGCGGCACAAGGAGATGGAGGATCGGCTCGGGATCAAGATGCAGGGGGCGCACCTGCGCGCGAGCATGGCGGACCTCCTGGCGGGCGGCAAGGGCATGGCCGCGGACCCGCGCGACTACGAGAAGGTGACGGCCTACGTGGTGCCGGTCCCCGGCGCGGACTTCAGCGGCGAGCGGAGCGGCGACGCCTGGTACGCGGCGGAGGGCTACGGCAACGTGGGTGGCACCGACGTGGACGGCCAAAAGGGCTACGAGATCAGCTACATGGACCGCGCGACGCTGCTCGACCTCAAGAAGGACAAGCGGTTCAAGATCGTGCGGGTCGTCGACGAGAAGCACGACTAGGAGGCCCCCGATGCGACACCTATTGGAACGACTAGAGGCGAAGACCAGCACGGGGGTCACGCTGTGCGTGCTGCCCGGGGGCAAGGATCCCCAGGGGCAGACAGTGGCAACGCCCCCAGCGAGCCCCGCGAGCCCCGCGCAGGGCATGGCGGCGGTGATCCAGGGGGCGGCACAAAAGGCGATGCCGCAGGCCAAGGCGGACTATTATTACGTGGACGAGCGGGCGGGGCTGGCCGTGGGGGAGACGGTGGAGCGGGAGGGGTTGCGCCTGCACCGCTTCCGGCCCTCGCTGCGTGTGACGGACCTCGCGAACGCGGGGAAGCGCGGGAAGAGTTGTCCTCAGTTCGCGCTCTATGACCTGGATTATGCGTTCCAGGACGCCAAGGCGGCGGCGGCGGTGAGTGCGGCCCTCAAGGCGATCGCGAAGGCGCCGACCTATGCGAAGGCCGTGGCGATTGCCAAGGACGCGGCCGCCCCAAAGGGGAAGGGGGGCGTGGGGTTCCAGGAGCACATGCTGCGGGGGATCGATGTGGAGCCCGCGGCGGGGGCGAGCGGGGCGAAGATCGTGATCAAGGCGCCGACCTTTGACCTGGAGGCCTCCAGCACGGGGTTCAGCGTGAGCGACACGCAGATGGACGGCACGAACATCATCCCCCCGGTGGGCGGGGCGAAGAAGACGGCGATCAAGGCGTTCTACGCGTGGGTGCAGGCGCACCAGGGGGAGATCGAAAAGATGGACTACCGGCATCTCCGGAGCGTCTTGACGAAGGCGGGGCTGGCGTTCCACCAGTACTCGACGATGGATTGATGAGAGGAAGGCAAGATGCGATACCTCAGCGCGCGCCTGCGGGCCCTGGTCGAGGGGGTGGGGGCGATCCATGTGGTGGTGAACGGGGCCAAGCGCCCCGTGGCGATCACGTGGGAGGGCTGGATCATGGGAAGCGACCGGCCGGGGACCGCGCGGTCCTATTGGGCGGCCTACGCGCGGGCCGAGGGCTTCGACCGCGAGGTGCTCCTGGTTAAGAAGAAGCACGATGCCAAGGTGTGGTCGCTGGCCACGAGCTATGAGCAGCACCGCATGGGGCTGTTCTGGCCGGGGGACCAGATGCGGGACCCCGCGGTGCGGGCGGCGGACCAGCGGCTGCGGAGCGCGGCGAGCGCGGCGACGGACTGGGCGGGGGGCCTGGCGCCATGACGATGCGTGAGCTGCTGGCCCTGCTGGAGGCGGCCCCCGCGCCGGGCTCGAAGGCGTGGCTGGCGGGCGTCCGCAAGTGGTGGGGCCAGTGGGTGAAGGGCGCGGCGCGGGTCGCCAAGATCCGCGATGTCAAGGATCGGGACAAGGTTCTCGCGTGGTTCGCGGAGGGCGAGGCGCGGATCGTCGCGCTGATCGAGGCGCTGGTGCGGGCGCCGGGCCTCTCGACGATGCAGGACCTCGCGAAGGTCGCCGTGCGCGACATCGATCGGCTGGGGTCGGGGGGGCCGGGGCTCAAGCTGCCCGCCAAGGTGGCGGGGCGGAAGCTCGCCGAGGCCCCGAACATGAAGGTGCTGCCCTACCTGGAGGCGGCGCGGGAGCGCCTGCGTACGCGAAGGCGCGCTGAAGAGACGTGGTTTCAGACGGACTACCCACAGACGGCCGCCGATTTGCGGACGCAGGCGTTGCATGGTGGGGCCTCGGAGGCGACCTACGGCGTGGGGCGCGACCTCAATGCCTGGCAGGCCAGCGTCGAGGCGCTAGGGCTGGAAGTGGGGGAGATCGACCGGGAAGTGCAGGCGGCGTTCCGGGCCTTTGCGCAGATCGCGACGAAGGCGGGCTTGGATGTAGAGCGTGCCATGGCGCAGGCGGTGCCGCTGGAGTACCAGGTGGGGGCGGTGAAGGTGCTGGTGGTCCCTGGCGCGGTGGGGGACCTGCGGAGGCAGGTGCGAGCGGCTGAGGGAGGCCTCGGCGATCAGCAGGTCGATGCGCAGACGGCACAAACGGTGTTGGGGGGGCTACAGCAGGCGCAGCGGGCCTTGCAGCAGCGGGGGTTCGGCGCCCTGTGGATGGGCAAGGTGTATGTGGTGCCCAGGGAGCAGGCGGTAGAGTTTACGAAGGCGAAGTCGGGGGAGCGGTTCCTGTCCGCGGGGCACTATCACAGCGGGGGCGATGCGGTGATGGTCAATCCCAAACCGAGCTGGCAGGAGCGGGACGTGGCGGAGCTGATGGTGCACGAGTTGGGGCACCGCTACTGGTTCAAGGTGATGAAGGCGGGGGCGCGGGCGCGGTTTGCCGCGTGGTTCGACCCGCGCAGCAAGGCGGACCAGGAGCGCGAGGGGCCGCAGGCGGCCTACGTACCGGCGCCGACGGCCTACGGGGCGGAGTCCGCGGTGGAGGAGTTCGCGGAGACCTTCGCCGCCTATGTGCTGGGGCGCTATGAGGGGGTGGTGCTGACGGGGCCGCAGCGGGCGCGCTTCGAGGCGCTGGCCCTCGGGCGGGCGGCGGCCAGCGAGGCGGCGGGTGGGGCGATGGGGGCCCTCCTGCGCGAGTTTGCGGACAGGACCGCCGGAAGGCGGTAGGGTAGCTCCTGCGTACGCGCGTACGCAGGCCACGAAGCGAGGTCGAGCATGGTGATGGCAGTCAGCACGCAGGTCAACCCGGTCGCAACGCGGCTGGCGGTGGACACGGCCCTCGGGGCCACGGCGCAGCACAACCTCTTTGGGGCCCCCTGCGTGCTCTACCTCGTGGAGGCGGACAACACGGGGAATGCGGGGGCCCCCTGCTACGTGAAGCTGTACAACGCGGCGAGCGCGGTGCCGGGGACCCTGGACCCGCACGTGGTGCTGATGGTGCCGCCGGCGGCCAAGCGGTCGTTCGCGATCCCGGAGGGCCTCGCGTTCGGGGTCGGGCTCAGCTGCTGTTGCGTGACGAGCCCCGGCACGCCGGGGACCATGGCGCCGACGAGCGCGGTGCCCGTGCGGCTCCTGGCGAGCGTGTGAGGAGGAGAACATGGAGACGATGCAAGCGTTGATCGAGCGGGCGGACGCCCGCCTGAAGTCCGATGAGGTTGTCGGCAAGGATGGCCTGGTCTTACGCAAGGAACCGGGGACGTTGCCCTTTCGCATCGTGCAGACCAACGCTGAGGGGTGGCCCAAGGAGCAGATGGTCCGGCGCTTTGCTACGCGCAAGCTGGCTAGTGCTTTTCTTGGGGCGATGCGTGGCGATAAGCAGGCGGCGCATCGGTGGTATCGAGAGACAATAGCGAAGGACATCAAGGACACTGGCGTCTACAAAACTCCGAGCGATGCGTGGCATGCAGCAGCGCAGGATGCTCATTTAATGGGATGGTCGCCAGCTTTCGTGGGTGCCGATCCGAACACGTTTGAGCCGCTTGGGCAGGTCGAGCATTGTGAGTGGGTGGGATCGCCCCTCGCCGAGCGGGCGGACGCCTACATGCGGCACTGCGTGGCGGGCGTCACCAAGGGCGGCAAGGACAAGGGCGCGGCCTTCGCGATCTGCAAGGCGGGCGGCAACAAGGCGGGCTACTACACGCCTGGCACGAAGCAGCAGACGGCCAAGGGCCGCAGGGCGATCCGGGCGCACGGCCGGGATGCGGCGGCGAAAACCAAGGACGCGGCCTATAAGCAGGCCATCAAGGGCGAGGGCACCATGACAGGTATGAGGAAGCTGATCGAGGCGGCGGAGGCCCAGCGGGCGTGGGGGGCGGGCGAGGAAAAGGCCTTCAAGGCTGCGGTGGAGGCGCAGATGCGCCGCCAAGGGCTGACGGCTTCGGCGCGGGTGGACGTGAGCGCAGGCGTGGTGGATGTCGACACCACCATCGCCGGTAAGTTTAACAGAATGGCGGGGAAGATCGTGATCGAGGCGGGGCGCGCGCGCGGGGCCAAGGGGTCGCAGGTCGAGGCGGGCGCGTGGTTCTACCCGAAGCAGGGGCGCCCGCAGGTGGTGGTCGCCATCAAGCCGATCCCGCAGACGCTGGAGACAAGCTGGCCGCCCGATCCCCAAGCGTTTGGGGCGGAGGCCGGGGACATGATCGCGCAGGTGTACGAAATGGCGATGCGCGAGGGCTTTGCGGGCAACAAGGAGTGAGGGCTCTGAGTTGGAAAACGTGTGGATGAGTGCGCAACGACACCCAAGGGACGCACGATTAACTGGCAGATGAACCGCTCGCATAAAATAGCCCTCGACCCTACGGTCACGCAGGAAGCGTATTTTCGCCGGGCCTGCGGGGTAGTCCACGACCGCGATGTGAATGCGGCGATCAATCTGGAAAAACTAGGGCGGGCTACGCCCGAAGTAACGCCTGTGGAGAAGAAGGCGCTGGCGCGCAGATCGATGCGTGTGAAACCGGCTTCGAGGAAGCGGGAACCAACCAGTGCGCACATAAGCGCACTAGAAAGATAGCAGTGAGGGCATCATGACGACGATGAAGGCCTTGATCGAGGCGGCCCAGTTGGTCGAGGGGGTGCCCGCGAATTGGGGGCAGGTCACGAGCGGGATGCAGGCGGCGTGGAAGACGCCGCAGCACAGCCCGTACGACATCGCCAATGCGGCGAAGGCCGCGGAGAACAAGGCCCTTCTGGTGCAGGCTGCGAGCGCGAAGATCGCCAACCTCGTGGCGGGCCTGGATCGGCCGGGGACGGATCCCCGCATGCAGGCGGCGGTGATCCAATTGAACAAGGCGGTGGAGGGGCTGCTCTTTCAGGTGGGGTTTGCGCACGGCGCGGCCCACCCCGATACGGAGGCGTGAGATGATGAAGGCCCTGATTACACGGTTGGAAGAGGCGAAGGCGGATCGGCCGCACGGCCGGGGACCGATGAGCGAGTACGACTGGAAGGCCGTGGCGCACGAGCTGGGGTGGACGCTGGTGACGAAGCCCACGGGGAAGGGCCCGGTGGGCGTCCGGGTCGGCAAGGACGTATTTGAGCTGGGCGACAACGGCGGGGAGATCAACATGGTACGCGTGACGCGCGAGCCCATCGGGAAGAGCGTGCCCTTCTGGTCGTCGGCGCACCCTGGGGGGAGCGTGGGGCCCAAGACGTTGGCCTACCGCCTGGCCAAGGCGTTTGCGGGCGCGTCGATTGATTACGACAAGGATCTGGACCCGGCGCCGAAGCCGAGCGCCGCGCAGCTGAAGCGCGCGGCCAAGGACCAGGCGGACAGCGATGAGGCGGACGCCGCCGGCCGGGTGGATCCCGCGAACTGGTAGCATGGGAAGGCCCCTCAGCGCGCGCCTGCGGGCCCTGGTCGAGGCGCGGGCCGCCCTGCCGGCGGCGATGGGCGCGTGGGTCCGCGAGGACCTCGCGGTCCTCCCCGGCGCCCTGCCTGCTCCTGCCATCGTGGTGGTGGATCGGCTGGGCGAGGGGTGGCTGGGGGCCTGTGTGTACCGGCCGGGGGAGGACAACACGCGGATCCAGCTCCAGCGGCGGATCCTCGGGGACGAGGCGACGCTGCGGCGGGTGATCGCCCATGAGCTGTGCCACCATGCGGAGTTCTTGACGGCGTGGGGGGCGGCGCAGGCCGTGGGGCAGAGCGCGCGGACCTTCGCCATGCTGCAGCGCATGGGCGGGAAGCATGGGGCGGGGTTCCTCGCGCAAGCGGCGCTGCTGAATGCGCGCTACGGGGCGGGCTACGTGACGCCCCACACGGACGAGGCGATGCAGGTGCAGGACGCCTCGCGCGAGGTCCAGGTGGTGCTGTGGCACCGCGGGGCGGGCCAGGACTTGCTCTACGCGGTGGCGGCGGGGCGCCTGGGGCCCAAGCAGCAGCGGTACCTCGCCTACAAGGCGGGGGCCTACGATGCGGCGCAGTACCGTGTGGCGCGCACGCGGGACGCGCGGGTCCTGGGCGGCGCGAAGGTGGGCGAGGGCTTCTCGCCGGCGCGGGGCCCCCTGGGGGAGGCGCTGCGGGCCCTGTGGGACGCCGCGACGCCCCTGGCTGCGCCCGCCCCGATGGCCGAGGGGAAGACGCCCCACGGGGGGGCCGCGATCAAGGTGCAGCGGCCCCGCGCGGCGGACCCCTACACGCGGCACGCCGTGGTGGCGATCGTGGGGGGGCTGCGGAAGAAGACGCCGCCCCGGCGCTCGGACGCCCCGACGGCGCACGCCATCGCACGGGGGGTCGCGGCCCTGCACCATGGGCCCAAGCTGCCGTATTTTAAGCGGACGAAGCCGCACGCGCAGACCCCGCGCGGGCGCAAGTTCATTCAGAAGCACCAGCGGGACCGGAACCACGGGGTGAAGGATGCGAAGTATTACAAGCTGGTCGGCAAGCGCCGGGCGGAGTTCGAGGGGCCCTGGACGCTGAAGGGGGAGGAGCGACAGATGCCGTTGAGCCAGCAGTTGCGGATGCTCGTGGAAGGCAAACCGTATGCGATGACGCCGGAGCTAGCCGCCAAGATCGAGCGGGGGCTTGCGGAGCGAGCGGCCCTCCCCTTGTGGCGAGTGCAGGTGGCGCGCGTGACGATGAAGGAGCGCACGTTCCTCATGCGCCGCGTGGCATGGCCCACGGGGGCGACGATGGGGCCGTGGGAGCGCGCGGCGGGGCCGGATGCGCCGGGGGTCTTCCTGCTGTTTGCGGTGCCCGCGGCGAGTGCGGGGGAGGCGCGGATGGCCATCGAGGATGCGATCCGGGCGGCCTACGAGGACCAGACGCAGAACGGGGTGGATACCCCGACGGCACGGATGCGCGTGACGGCGCGGCCCGCGTGAGCAATTAGGGCTGGCGCGCGTGCGCAAAAGCGTGTAGGGTCGCTGCGGACCTTCTTTCGGCCCCGCGACGGGGCACCCGAGCCGACCCTGGCCAAGCAGGGCCGGCTCTTTTTTGATCCATCGCCTGCATTGTGTGGTAAACCTCAGTGGTTCATCGCTCATCTGCCCTGCAACAGGGCACCCGCGCCGTCTTGTTCCAGCAGGGCGGCGCATTTTTTTTTGCCCGCCGTGCGCGTGCGGTGTGCTACGGTGGGGGCCTGTCGTGGGGCCTGGAAGCCACCGGCAGCTAACCCAACGAGGACACAGAAAATGAGCGACGAACAGGCGATCGTGAAGGCGTTTGAGTTCGAGGGGCGCACCGTGCGCGTCGAAGTGATCGAGGGGGAGCCCTGGTGGGTAGCACGGGATGTAGCAACGTCCTTGGAGTATCCAGAAAGCAGTTCGATCAACAGTCTGGTGGCCAAGGTTCCCGAGGAGTGGAAGGGGGCCAAACGGATTGGCACCCCTGGCGGAGTGCAGGAAATGCTCTGCCTTTCTGAGCAGGGCCTCTATTTTTTCCTGGCCCGCAGCGACAAGGAGCGGGCTCTGCCCTTCCAGAAGTGGATCGCGGGGGAGGTGATCCCTAGCATCCGGCGGACGGGGCAGTACAGCGTGATCCCGGCCGACCCCACGGCCCTCGGGTTGCCCGACTTCCACAACCTTGGTAAGGTATTCTTTGCGTGGGGGGAGGTGACAGCGTGAGCGAAACAAAACTTACACGCGTGTTGGATCCGGTGGACTTCCACGGGCAGGCCTTAACGGTCGTAGACCGAGAGGGGCAGCCCTATATAGCGATGAAATCGGTGGTTGAGGGTATGGGACTTGATTGGCGGAGCCAGTATCGCAAATTAGCGGATGAACAGGGGAGATTCTGCATGGTCATAATGACCATGCAGGTCCCAGGTGATGATCAAGCCCGCGAAGTTGCAACGATTCCTTTGCGAAAATTAGGGGGGTGGCTGATGACGCTACAGCCCTCGCGGATGGACGGGGTCGTTGCTGAGAAGGTCTTGCTCTACCAAAACGAGTGCGACGACGCGCTGTGGGATTATTGGACCAAGGGGGTGGCGATCAATCCGCGCTTGCAGGGGCCCACCAATCCAACCGATCTTGGCTTGCCGGACTTCAACGATCCCTTTGTGGCGGCGGAGGCGTGGGCGAAGGAGGGGCGGGGGCGCGTAGCGGCCGAGGCACAGGTTAAACAGCTCGAAGCTAAGGTAGCCGCAGATGCCCCGCGCGTGGATTTCGCGGCGACCGTGGAGCGGGCTGAGGACACCTACCTCGTGGGGCAGCTCGCCAAGATCATCCAGCAGGGCACGAGCGTGCCGATGGGCCAGAACCGGCTCTTTAAGTGGCTGCGGAGGCAGGGCTACCTCCATACGGGGGGGAAGCAGCACAACCTGCCCACGCAGGTCAGCGTGGATGGCAAGTGGGTGGCGATCCAGACGCGCGCGATCATCGTGGATGAGAAGCCGGACGTGGTGCATACCCCGCTCATCACGGGCAAGGGGCTGCTGTATTTTTACGGGCATTTTTACAAGATGGCGATCGCCATGGGGCACCTCGCGCTGAAGCAGCCCCCGATGACGGAGATCCCACGGGGCGGCCCGGCGGGGCAGCAGCTCGGCTTGCAGTTGTGGGTGGCCAACCCGGACGATCCCGAGGATGAGGGATCGCGGATTTACCCGTTGGCCCCCGAGGCCTGAGCCCTGCGCACGCGCATGCGCAGGGCTTGGCAGGCCGCCGGGGGCGGCTTACAATGCCCACAGGCGATCTCACCGAGGAGGCGTAGATGGGCGAGGAGCAGGGGCGGGCAACGCGGGCGGGCACCGCGGCGGGGCTAGCGGGGCAGATGCAGACGCCTGCGCTCGGGGTGCGGGTGGGGGCCGCAGCGGGGCGCCAGGCCTTGGATCGCGCGGCCGTGGAGGGGCTCCTCCGCGTGGTCGGGGCCGATGGCCATGGGATCTATGCGGTAGATGCGCTGGTGGCGGCGGGGCTGCCCCCGGTGCTGGTGGTGGGGCTCGCGCGCTGGCACCGCCCCTTGGGCGTTGAGGCGGGGGGGCTGCGCGGGGCGGAGGGGCAGGAGATTGGCGCGGTCTGGGGGGTGCATGGCCTGGAGCTGCTGATCGCCGTGGCGCGGGAGCTGGGGCAGGGCGTGGGGGCCTTGCCGGCCTCCTGGCGCCAGGCGGCCTACGCGGTGGCGACGGGGCTAACGGCGTGGGTGGTGCGGCACGGGGGCATGCCGGTGTCGTTGGGGGATCCGCCCATGACGACGGTGGCCCCCCCCCGGCCCCCGGCCCCCACGGGGGGGATGGATCACGGGGCGGTAGGGGCGCGGGGCCGGCCATGACGGCGCCGCCGCCGGGGGTGCGGGCGCCCTCCTGGATCGGGGTGGAGGCGCGGGTGACGGAACTAGCGGGGGTCGTGCGGGCGCTGGCGGCGGGGCTCACGCGGGTGGAGCACGAGCTGGCGGTCCTGGGGCTGGGGCTCTCCACGGCGGAGATCCACGTGGGGGCCCTGGAGCGCGCGCGGCTGGGCATGGTCGCGGCGATCAAGCAGCACCGGGAGCGCACGGATGCCTTGCAGGTGCAGGTGGACACGCTCGCGGCGGCGGGGGCGGGGGTGGCCCGTGCGGTGGCGGAGGTGCAGACGCGGATCAGTGTGTCGCCCGCCGCGGGGGCCACGGATGCGACGGAGATCTTGCGTGCATTTGTGCAGGGCAACGAGGACGACGAGCCCTGATTCTCTAGCATCTGCACGGGGTTAGGTATCAATCCTTCAAGTAAAGTCACGAGGTTGCGTACGCAGTGGGCGCTGGCGTTTGCTGATATGCGTGAGATTACGTGGAGATTGCATACAATCCTTAAGGTAGATTCTTGTACTCGCGTACGCAGTGGCAAAGCGGCAAGATGGGATGCCGAGGAGGCGCTGCGTGGATTACGCCAGCAGTTGTGCGAAGATGCGCATGAAAGTTAAAGTGAATCCTAGAATCCGCGTACGCGCGTACGCAACCTATAGAATCTCCTTGAGGTGGGGTTGCCTCTCTTGTCTCGCGCGTGACGACGTGCGTTCGATCGGGTGCGTCTTCACGCCTTGGAGAGCGCGTGGATCTCCGGATCCGGATCCCTTGCGGGTCTTAGTTCGATCCCTTACGGGATCTCACCCCGCGCGCAGGGCCGCGCGATCTCTCACGAGATCTAAAACCAAGAACAAGATCAAAGACAAAGAACAAGACAAAGACAAAGAACGTAGGGGAGGCCCCTCGTTGGGGATCGGCACGGGACACGGGAAAAAATGGATCGAGCCGGAGCCAACACGACGCGCGTGAAGGCTTAAAGGACGTACCGCGCGGGAGTCTCGCGCGAGAGGGGGGGGCGGGGCACGGCGGGGCACGGGGGGCGTGGGGCCAGGATGTGGTAGGATGGGGTGGGGCAGGCCGGAGAGCGAGGAGGCGCGATGTTCTTGGGTGATGGCTGGGAGGGCTGGGGGGTGGTGCGCCGCATGGCGGTGGATCTGTTGGGGCTGCGGATCGAGGTGGCGCGGGGGGCGCTGGATGGGGAGGAGGGCTGGTGGGTGAGCATGCATCGGCGGGAGGGGGGCAAGGCGGCGGCGATGGTGTGGGTGCCCCAGCGGGGGCGCGTGCGGTTTGTGGCGCGGGGCGCCGCGGGGGAACGGGCGGGGGAGAGCGATCAAAGTTGACAAATACGTGGGATCCGTGATAGCGCGGGGGGGTGTGTAGGCAGCGACAACAACGAGGGGCAGGGACGGCGTGCGGCGCGGTCCGTGGCCCCCTCCCAACTTGCGCAAGGCCCCCTGGCATGCTTCTGGTGAGGCACGATCGAAAACATGGTTCAGTGTGTAGGCTAGGGGGTCGTGGAGCCATCGCGCGCGAGGGGGGCCGGCCGCGAACCCGGCCCTTGGCGGGGGGGGCCGCGGACCGCGCCGCATGGCGCAACGGAGGTGGCCGCAGATGGGGTTTTCAATGCAGGGGCATGGCCCGCGGTGGACGCGGCTGGGGAACCGGGGCGAGGTATGCGAGCGTTGTGGGGCGCCTGCGGCCGTGCTGTTGGAGGGGCAGCATCGCTGTTGGCCCTGTCTCGCGGATGGCCTCGCGCGGGATCTCGGGGCGGTGCGGGGGGAGCGCCAGCGCCTGGAGGGGCTCGTGGAGGCGCACGAGGGGGTTTTGCGGGCGCTGGATGAGGCGGTAGCGCAGGTGCAGGGGCAGCGGCGGGGGGCGGCCCCGGAGGCCGCGCCAGGCGAGATCCCGGCGTGGATCGTGCGGCGGCGCTAGCGGGACGTCTGGAAGTTTGGAAGTTTGGCGATGCGGCGCGATCGAGAGGAAGGGATGAGCTATTCTGGTTTGGCACGAAAATACAAAATAGGCATAAAAAACGCATGGATGGCCGTCAACGGCGTAACGTGGAAGCATGTCGGGAAGGAGGATGGGGAATGAGCGCTTTAGTAGCGCCATTCCCCTATTAGCTTTGGGGGTAAGCGCGACGTGGTAACGCCGGTCTGGGCGCGCTTCGGGCGCCCCAAGCACTACATCGAGCCCTTCTGCGGGTCGGCGGCGATGCTCCTCGGGGCCCCGCGGCCCGCGACGCTGGAGGTGATCGGGGACGCGAATGGGTTCATCGCGAACTTCTGGCGGGCGGTGGTGTACCAGCACGCGGAGGTCGCGCGGTGGGCGGACTACCCGGTGGTCCACGTGGACCTCGGGGCGCGGCACGCCTGGCTGCTGGAGCAGCGCGCGCGCCTCGGGGCGGCCCTGCAGGACCCGGAGTGGCCGGGGGACGCGCAGGTCGCGGGGTGGTGGATGTGGGGGCAGTGCTGCTGGATCGGCAGCGGCTGGGCGGACTGGTGGCGCACGCGGCCCCTCGGGGGGGACGTGGCGGAGGGCGGGAAGATCCCCTTCCTGAGCAGTCCCGGCATGGGGGTGCAGTCCATGGGGCAGATCCCGCAGATCAACGATGTGGGGCGGGGCTACGCCTCGAAGACGCACATCACGGGGGTGGAGGGGGAGGCGGGCCATTGGACCTCCAGCGGGGCGGTGGCGGCGCAGTGGCTGCGGCGGCTCGCGGCGCGCCTGGAGCGCGTGCGGGTGGTCTACGGGGCCTGGGACCGCTGCCTCAACAGCCAGTATGGCAAGGAGGAGACGGCGGTGTTCCTCGACCCGCCCTATGACGGCTACGAGGACCTCTACCGCGCGGACAGCGTGGTGGCGGGGGTCGTCGCGTGGTGCCGCGCGCACGGGGACCTCCGGGTCGCGCTGTGCGGGCACCTCGGGGACTACGACCTGCCGGGGTGGGAGTGCGTGGGGTGGGAGCGCCTGCGGACGACCTATGGGTCGAGAAAGACGAAGGACCAGGAGGCGATCTGGTACTCGCCGGGGTGCCTCCCCGCGGAGCCGCGGCAGCGCGCGCTCTGGGAGGGTTTTTGATGGCGATGACAACCCATGAGCTGAAGGTCTGGCACGCGTACTTTCGGGAGATCGCCCGAGGGGAGAAGACGCTGGAGATCCGGTTCGGGGCGGACCGCGATTATGCGGTGGGGGACCAGATCCTGTTCCGGGAGTGGGAGCACGGGGCGGCGGCCTACACGGGGCGCTGGCTGATGGCGCGGGTCGCGGCGTGCGCGTGCGTGGATCCCGCGCGGTTCGGGGCGCGCGGGGAGCGCACGTGGGCCCTGCAGCTGACGGAGGTGGGGGCCGTGCAGGAGGGGGTGGCCCCCAGCGCGGTGCCCATGCGGATCGACCTCGGGTTGGCCCCGGAGGGGGTGCAGACGTTCGAGGGGTGGGAGCGCTGGCCGACGTGGATCCCGGTGGGGGCGGTGCATATCGAAGCGGCGGGTGAGGGGGTGCCTGTGTTGATGGCGCAGAACCGGTCGGTGATGCTGTGTCGCATCCCCTTCAGTGGGGCCGACGGGGCGATGATCGCGTGGGTGAAGATGAGCGAGTATACGGTCAACAAGGGGCGATGGTGCGTCCTGCGGTCGCGGCGGGGGGTGGTCGAAGGCCCCCAGGATGTGCAGACGTTCCCGCTAACCCACGCCTGGGTCGTGCGGACTAAGCTGGGGCAAGGGGTGGACCTCTTCAGCGAGGTGGACATCGTCGGGATCGTGCCGGTCGGGGTGACGCTTTGAGACCGCCGTTCATCGTGTTCGAGGGGGCGGATGGCGCGGGGACCACGACGCAGGCGCAGTTGTTGGTGGACCGCCTGTGCGAGCGGGGGATCGCCGTCAAGCAGACGGCGGAGCCCACGCAGGGGCCGATCGGCAAGCTGCTGCGGGCGTACCTGCGGGACGGCGCGCGATCGTTGAGTTGGCGCGGGCTGGCCCACCTCTTCGCGGCGGATCGCTGTTGGCACGTGGAGCGGGAGATCCGCCCGCGCTTGGCGCAGGGGTACGTCGTGGTCTGCGATCGGTTCCACCTCTCGACGGTGGTCTACCAGGGGCTCTCGGAGGGGGGCGGGTACGACCAGATGGGGATCCTCGCGCGTGAGATCCGGGCCGGGGTGCCGGGCGGACACCATGCGCCCGAGGTAGCGTGGTGGGTGGAGCCAGCCGTGACGTTCGTGCTGGATGGCCCCGCCGAGGTCTTCTGGCAGCGCGTAATGGCCCGGGGCGCCTTGCGGGATCGGTTCGAGGAGCAGGATTTCCATCGGCAGGTGGTCGCGGCGTACCATCGGTTCGGGTGGGACGTGGCGCTGGACGCGGGCGTCATCAAGGTGATCGATGGGGCACAGGCGGCGGAGGACGTGGAGGCGGCCGTGTGGGCGGCCCTGGAGCAGGTGCTCGTGCCGGGGACGTTTGCCCGTGCTGAGCAGGAGGAGCAGACATGAGTGCCACGCGGTATCGGTTGAGTTTCAAGACGCCTGAGGGGCCCGGCGGCTGGGTCCAGGCGTTGGCGCAGGCGTGCGTGGTGCGGGTGCAGCGCGAGGTGCCCCGCTATGGGTATGCGCAGGGGGCCCTGACCACGGACCATGTGCCGGTGGCGATGGTGGCCGAGCACGTCGAGCGGCATGGGATGCGCGTGGCCGAGGTCGTCTTCGGCGGGATCGTCCGGCGCGATGCGGCGTTCCTTGACTGGGTGAATCGCCGGTTTCGGGCGCCGCCAGAGGGGGGCGCGTTGGTGGTGGCCCAGTTCGACGATGTGCCGCAGGGGGGGGACGGGGATCGGTGGCGGGGGTGGGCGTGCTATGCGCACGCGGTGGCGATGGCCCAGGCGACGGTGACGGGGCTGGAGATGGAACCCGTGCTCATGGAGCAGGCCGTCGTGCTGAGGCTCACGGTCACGGCCCGCGATCTACACCGTTCGGAGTACCCCTCGCCGCTGGTGCCCCCGCTAGACCTGCTGCCCGGGACTATCTTCTACCCCTACGTGCCGTTGCAGATCTCGTCGGCGTGGCCGACGGGGGAGGAGCAACCATGACGTACGAGGAGGCCATGCGCTGGATGCACGCCCACGGGCGGGACATCGAGGCGCTGAGCGCCGAGGGGGATGCCACGGCGCGGCCCGTGTCCTATCGGTTCACCGAGCTGTTGATG
>Ga0315274_10000702_pt1 | contig 52117 bp, 23 predicted proteins | sample YL17G02_20_MG_FD_203700 | JGI IMG/M metagenome (GOLD analysis project Ga0315274, IMG submission 203700) | Sediment microbial communities from Yellowstone Lake, YNP, Wyoming, USA - YL17G02_20 | ecosystem: Environmental > Aquatic > Freshwater > Lake > Sediment | place: USA: Wyoming | collected... | reverse complement strand
AGGGAATGCAGTTGGAGTTTCTGCAGGATCATATCATACATGCGCTTTGCTGAGCACTGGGAATGTTAGTTGCTGGGGATATAATGCTGATGGGCGGGCAAATAATTACACTCAAGGAAATGCAATTGCTGTTTCTGCAGGAATGTATCATACATGCGCCTTGCTGAATACAGGAAATATTACTTGCTGGGGAAGCAATAGTGATGGGCAGACAGTCAATTACACTCAAGGGAATGCAATTGGAGTTTCTGCAGGAATGTATCATACATGCGCCTTGCTAAATACAGGGAATGTTAGTTGCTGGGGGAGGAATGATTATGGGCAGGCAAATAATTATACTTTAAGAAATGCAATAGGAGTTTCTGCAGGGGGAGCTCATACATGCGCCTTGCTGAACAATGGGAACATTACTTGCTGTGGAGATAATGTTGATGGGCGGGCAAATAATTACACCCAGGGTGATGCGAAAAAACAGTCATTCTACACATTCCAATTCCTGGCTGAAGGAACTTATTATCTGAACGCCACTTCATGTGATATATTTGGAAATTGCGGCTCGACTGAGACAAGGGCGATAACACTTGATACGACTTATCCTTCAATCAACTTTACTGCTCCCACTCCTGCAAGCGGAGCATCATCGCAAGTCCCTGTTCCAATAAATGTTTCTATTGTGGATTTAAATGGACTTTCTGAATTCAAATTCAATTGGAACAATACTAATTACACCTTCTACAATGACAGTTTAGTCTTGATGATGAATTTTGACAATCGCTCTGCTTTGGGAGAGAATGATACTCTTGCTGTTGATGTTTCAAAATACTCTAATAATGGGACTATTTACGGGGCGACATGGAATTCTTCAGGAAAATATGGGGGGGCATATAGTTTTGATGGAATTGATGATTATGTAACATCCCAACGTGTATCCTTGAATAGTAGTTATACTGTTCAAGCATGGGTTAAACTTTTAGCTTTACCAACATGGTATAATGGTTTTATTTGGACAAACAGGAACGAGACTAGCGGAGGAAGTCCATTTTTTGGTATAAACGGTGCACCATATGCTCCAGCAGACCAATATAAAGTAGTATTTTCTGAAGGAGGGGGTGGAGCAACAACAACAGAACAAATTGCTGTAGGCATGTGGTATCAACTTACTGCAGTATTTGACAACGAAGCTCACACAGCTAAAGTATATTTCAATGGAGTTGAGAAAGCTTCTTCTGGAGGATTAGGCTCACCCAAAAATGTAGATCATCCATTTACCTTCGGAGCAGAAAATTTCCCGCCACTTAGAGGTTATTTAAATGGTTCAATAGATGAGGTTAGAATTTGGAGTAAGGCTCTTTCAGCTTCGGAAATCAAACAGCTTTATCAATCAAATCTCCAGAAATACAATCAGACTGATTGGAATTTCTACAGCAATCAGTCCAAATTGTATACTATAAATTACACTTATTCTGCCTCAGCAAAAGATTTTGCAGGAAATGAGAATCAGACTGAGATAAGAAGCATTACTGTTCTGAATTCTCCTCCAACTCAAACAACTCCGAAAGTCAACTCAACTTTCGGAGGAAATTACACTATTGAGAACATAACATGCTATCCTCAAGGATTTGATGACCCCAATTATGATGCAGTCTATCCAGTCTTCAACTGGAAAAAGAATAATGTTCCGATTGCTGTGCTGAACATGCCGTTTGACTTGAACATCTCTTCAAATGCAACCGGGGCGATAAAGGATTATTCCGGATATGGAAATAATGGGACTCTTGGAAACGGGACAGATGCTTACAAGCCTAATTGGACTCAAGGAAAAATTGGGGGGGCATATTCATTTGATGGAAGCAATGATTATATTAGTTTAAATGGCAATATAATCAAAAAGGATAACAAACCCTTTACAATAGCAGTATGGTTTAAAGTGCCTAGCGGAGGAGGAGTTAGTAATTATGATACTCTTTATGCCACAGGTAACTGTGATGGCTCTTTTGGTTTTCATTCTTATTGCAACTATGGGGGAGCATATAGAAGATTATATTTTGATAGAGAATGTACAGCTTACCTATTTAAAGGAAACACTGATTATTCTTTGAATGAATGGCATCATGGAACTGTTGTTTATGACGGATCTAACGCAAGGCTTTATCTAGACGGCTCTCCAGACAGTGATTGGGTCTTTGTTGGGGGCCAAGGCGGAGTAGAAGCGAATGATTATATCGGAGGTATTGGAAACAGTTATCTATTCAAGGGCTGGATTGATGAAATAAAAGTTTACAACAGAACTTTATCAGATTCAGAAATCCGGCAATTGTATCTTGAAGGAAACAATTCCTTAAACAAATCAACAATCGTCTCGCAGGAATTGTCTGACTTGGACAACTGGACATGCCAAGTCACTCCGAATGACTTGATTGCAGATGGCCAGACTCAGCAGGCGAACATTACTATCTCTGACTTAAGCTTAGTCAGAACATGCCAGGATCTGATAACTGCAAATACTGTCTATCGTCTTCAGAACAATGTCTCAAGCAACGGGACTTGCCTGAACATACAAGCAGACAATGTTACTCTGGACTGCCAGGGCTATAAGATAAATTATTCTGCAACATCAGCCGGAAATGCGATTTATATTCCCTCTTCTTCAAGCAGGAATATTACCATAAAGAATTGCAGAATCACACAAAATCCAGCTTTTGGGCAGGATGGAATCCTTTTCGGATCAACAACCTACTCTAATGTAATAAACAACACACTAGAACTTTATTCAGGCGGGATAGCAATCAGCGGCTATTTCTACAATGTAACAATAGCAAACAATACTATAACAGACACGAACCAAGGAAACCGGGGCATCTTTTTAAACAGCGGCTCACAATTTGTAAATGTTACGGGAAATACTATCTTGAGCGGAGGAATTTATGTTAGGGGAAATAATAACGCTTTCAAAGGCAATAACATTGACATTTGGTCGTTTGCAACTATAGATATAGAGGCCGGCACAAGTGACAATTATGTTTTGAATAATAATCTCACGCAACGAGCCACTGGAGGGGGCTCAAGAAACCTGGTTATTAGCGGCGCCAATAACATAATAATAGGCAATAATATCACGAAAACTAGTGAAATTGGTGGCTCAGGAATTATGGTTTTTGGCGCAGGCAATAATTTCTCAAACAATATTGTAACGACAGAGAACATGGGGATTTATGTAAGGTCTACTGCTTTAAATAATGTATTTGTAAACAATACAGTTTTCTCAAATCATCCTTCTGCGCCAGAATTTTCTTCAGAAAGCGGTTCAGAGAATATAACAGTAATTGACTTGCATTTAAAGTCAGCAAACATAAGCTTTGCCAGCAAGTCCATCGAAATAAAGGCAAAAACTTCGGGCCTTCCTGCTGATAAAAACAATCTCTATAATATAAGCAAGTATCTCAGCATAACAAACAATTCAGCAAGCAGCTGGATTTTGCTGAATTTCTCATATTCAGACAGCGACTGGCAAACTGCAAATCTAAATGAAAGCACATTGAGGATTTACAAGTGGAATAATAGCGACTGGATTCCTGCGAATGCCTCATCATACAGCGGAGTTGACACAGTCAACAATGTAGTTTATGCAAACATCACAAACTTCTCGACTTTCGCTATAATGGGATATGAATCAGTAAATCCTTTGATTGACTTTACCTCTCCAACGCTTTCAGCGAACGCATACACAAACAAGAATTCAGTTGAGGTGAATGTCAGCATAGTAGAGCAGAATTTGAATGAATTCAAATTCAGCTGGAACGGAACTAATTATACTTTCTATAATGACTCTCTTGTTTTGATGGTAAATCTTGACAATCGCTCTGCTTTGGGAGAGAATGATACTTTTGTCAGGGATTTGAGCAAGTATGGAAATAACGGGAATTGTTCAGGGGCAACTTGTCCAAAGTGGAATTCATCCGGAAAAATTGGCGGAGCTTATACTTTTGATGGAGTTAACGATTATATCATGATTCCTGACAGTGATTCTCTGGACATGACTGGAGCATTGACTATTTCTGCATGGGTTAAACATATGGCAATTGCCGGCGGTTTTGAAAGTTTCATAACTAAAAGGTGGGCTGGTGTAAATTATGAATTATTTTTTAATAGTGCTGATAAAAAATTAGGTTTTTATGCTGGAGGGGCACCGGGCCCTGGTACAACCAATATCTTTTTGCCAGTTGGAGAATGGCATTTTATAACTACTGTCACAAATTCAACAGTAACATTATTTTATATAGATGGAATTTATAATAGTTCTGTAGGTATAGGGCTTGGAGCTGTAACTAGTGACCCATTATTTTTTGGCAGTATAGGCGGATCACAACCATTCAATGGCTCAATAGATGAAGTCAGAATATGGAACCGCTCATTATCAGCAGCAGAAGTTCAACAGCAGTATTACTCAAATCTTCAGAAATTCAATTCAACACAATGGTATTTCTACGCGAATGAATCAAACTTGAGCGAAGCGACATATCCATATCAGGCATTCGCAAAGGATTTCTCAGGAAATTCAAACCAGACTGATTTGAGGAGCGTGACGATTGATTTGACAAATCCTTCAATCAACTTTACGACTCCTACTCCTGCAGACAATTCCTCATTGCAAGTCCCTGCTCCAATCAATGTCTCTATCTCAGATTTAAACGGGCTTTCTGAAATGAAATTCAACTGGAACGGAACTAATTACACTTTCTATAATAATTCTCTAGTCTTAATGATGAACCTTGACAATAATTCCATGATAGGAGAGAATTCAAATTATGCTGTTGATGTTTCAAAATACTCAAACAATGGAACAGTAAATGGGGCGAATTGGACTTCTTCAGGAAAATACGGCGGGGCATATTATTTCAATGGAACCACCAAGATTGTTATTCCGAATAATGATTCTCTTACATTCCTATTCACTAACCCTTATACAATTTCATTTTGGGTAAATTTAACTAATACAGGCTATCAGGTTTGCGATGTTGTAAGAAAGGGGGCGGGAATAGAGGGCAGCAACAATTATCTGGCGAGATTTGAAAAGCCAAGCGCAGCCCTTGACGGAAGCTATAATGGAAGCGTATATTTTGTTGCTGGCGGCCAGAGCAATAATTTTGTGGGAAGCACTTTAGGATACAATCTTTCCAATTCAATGGGAAAATGGACTTTATGGACTTATGTCTATAATCTTAGCAATGTTTTAATTTACAAAAATGGGGAAAGTTTATTCAAGGGAAGTAGTATTGGGCCTGTAACAAATTCTGCAAATATTGACATAGGCAGGGGGCAGTACGGGTGTGAATTCTATTTGGACAGCATCATGATATGGAACAGAAGCCTGTCAGCATCAGAAATCCAGCAGCAATACTACTCAAATCTCCAGAAATTCAATTCAACGCAATGGTATTTCTACAGCAATCAGTCCAAATTGTACACTATAAATTACACTTATTCTGCTTCAGCAAAAGATATTGCGGGAAATGAGAATCAGACTGAATTAAGAAGCATTACTATTCTGAATTCAGCTCCGACTCAAACAACTCCAAAAGTCAAATCAACTTTCGGGACAAATTATACTATTGAAAACATAACATGCTATCCCCAGAATCTGGATGACCCTAATTATAATGCGGTCTATCCCGTGTTCAACTGGAAAAAGAATAATGTTCCGATTGCAGTTCTGAACATGCCGTTTGATTTGAACATCTCTTCAAATGCAACCGGGGCGATAAAGGATTATTCCGGATTTGGGAATAACGGGACTCTAGGAACAGGAAATGATTCTCAAAAGCCAATTTGGACAACTGGAAAGATTGGGGGAGCGTATCAGTTTGACGGGATTAATGATTCCATCAATTGCGAAAATAAAACTTCATTCAACCCTTCAGCATTTACATATGGAATGTGGGTCAAGCTCAATTCAATGAATGGGCCTGATGGTTATAGCGCCATGCTGTCAAGAGGCGGCGATACGCTCTCTCTCATGATTAAAAATAATGGAAAACTGGCAACCTTTGTTTATGTGGGTCCGCCTATAGAATGGGTTTCGTATGATGGGAATGGTGCAAATACATTGCAAACAGGGATGTGGTACCATATAGCATGCACTTATAACAGTTCAGAAGGATTAAGGTGTTATGTAAACGGGAATTTAGACGGCAGCAACAATTCCAATACTGGCGGCTTAGGTTTATTTGGGAGTATGAAGAATATCTATGTCGGTTGCGGAAATGATTATATGGATCCTCCCAGATATCTCTATAGATATCTAAATGGTTCAATAGACAATGTCCAGATTTATAATCGCTCCCTTTCTCGCCAGGAAATCTATCAGATTTATCTTGAAGGAAACAATTCATTGAATAAATCAACAATTGTCTCGCAGGAATTATCTGACTTGGACAACTGGACATGCCAAGTGACTCCGAATGATTTGCAGTTAGACGGCCAGACTCAGCAGGCGAACATTACCATTTCAGACGCAACTTTATTAAGAACATGCCAGGGTCTGACTATTGCAAATAGTTATTACAGGCTGCAGAATAATGTCTCGAGCAACGGGACTTGCTTTGAAATTCAAGCAAACAACACTGTTTTGGACTGCCAGGGATATCAGATAAATTATTCTGCAACATCGGCTGGAAATGGAATTTATACTTCTTATTCAAGCAAAAATATCACTATAAAAAATTGCAGAATCATAAGAAATCCAGCTTTTGGGGTGGATGGAGATGGAATCCATTTTGATGGAACAAGCTATTCTAATGTAATAAACAATACACTAGCACTTTATTCTGGCGGATATGCAGTCGGGATTAGGGGCATTTTCATCAATTCAACAATAGCAAACAACACTATAATAAGTGCACTCTATAATCAAGGGGCTATAACCTTAGACACAGGCTCAAAATTTGTAAATGTTACAGGCAATAATATCTCATCTGGTGGATTTGGTGCTAATGGAAATAATATAACTTTCAAAGACAATAATGTTTATTGCATGCTTGATGGCGGGGCTGTATGGGTTAGTTCAAGCGACAGTTATGTCATAAACAATAACATAACAAATTATGGCTCTGCAGGAGGCGTGAGAACCCTTGTTATTGACGGCACTAATAACAAAATAACGGGCAATAATATCACAAAAACTCATCCTAATAGCGGTTCAGGAATTGCAGTTTTCGGCACAGGCCATAATTTCTCAAACAATCTTGTAACAACAGAAGGAGGCATAGGAATTTATATAACTTCCACTACTTCAAATGACATATTTGTAAACAATACCGTCTACTCAAATCAGCCTTCTACGCCTGAATTTTATTCAGAAAGCGGTGCAGAGAATATAACAATAATTGACTTGCATTTAATTTCGGCAAACATAGGCTTTGCGAGCAGCAAAGCTGTCTGGATAAAGGCGAAAAATTCAGGCCTTCCTGCAGACTCAAACAATCTCTATAACATCAGCAAATACCTTGACATAACAAACAATTCAGCTAACTCATTTATTTTGCTGAATGTCTCATACTCACATTCTGATATCACCCGAGTTAATGAAAGCACATTGAGAATTTACAAGTACAATAATTCAGACTGGATTCCTGCTAACGCGTCATCATACAGCGGAGTCAACACAACAAGCAATGTAGTTTATGCAAACATAACTTCATTCTCGACATTCGCTGTGATGGGGCAGGACACTAACGCGCCAGTTGTTTCCCTTACAAGCCCTGCAGATGGGGCAGTTGACACCGACAAGAACATAACTTTCAGATGCGGCGCGACAAATATTGGGCTTGTAAACCTAACAGTTTATGTCTGGAATTCCACATCACTGTATAATTCATCAACATCTGCAGTCACAGGGGCATCAAACCAAAGCGAGTTCAACATGACTCTTCCGCAAGGCGGCTATAAATGGAACTGCCTTGCTTCTGATATCTCTGGAAATTCCGGATTTGCAGCGCAAAACAGGACAGTTGCCTCAATCGCTGGCTGCGGATTCAACATAACGCAGAATACAATTTTAGAGGATGATTTGGTATGCTCTGGAAACGGTTTAGGGATAGGTGCAAGCAGTATATTCCTTGACTGCAGCGGCCATTCAATCAACGGCTCTGGAATAGGGATGGGAGTTTATTCTAATAAAAACTATGCGGCAATAAGAAACTGCAATGTGAACAATTTCAGCAATGCATTCTATATATGGGCGAGTTCTAATAACGTAACGAACTGCAATTCAACAGGCGGCGGCAATGAGGCAATTTACATTTGGTTTTCAGGCAATCATATATTCACTAACTGCAATATCAGCAAAGGAGTATATGCCGCTTTCTCCAATAACAATAATTTTATCAATTCAAGCATAGGCGGGAGCGCGTTTTTCGACGCTAGCTCCTCTGGAACCCGATTCATCAATTCCATCTTAAATAGCGTGCATCTCGAGCCTTTGTCGCACGGCACTTTTTTTGAGAACAACACTTTTGCCAGCGGAACACTTACAATATTGAGCAGCAACAGCATCACTCTTAAAAACCAGATTATTCCATCTTATAATTTCAATAATGTTGGATTCACAATTGAAGACACAAATGAAGGAAAATTGGAATACACTTCATCAGTCACTCAATCAGGAAGCAATCTTTCTGATGACATAAAGATAAATTATAATTTAGTTACAGTCAATTCAAGCCAGACAGGATTGAACAAGTCAGCAAATCTTTATTTCTATAACACATCTGCCTTGAATCTTATAAACAGGCATCCATACAGGAACGGAGTCCAGTGCCCAGTGCAGATATGCAGGGAAATTCAGGATGCAGACACCTACATTTTCAACGTGACAGGATTTACCATCTACAGTGTTGGAGAATTTGATGTAACCCTCCCGACTGTCTCATTAGTCTCTCCCCAGAACAATTTCATAACAAATGTTGCAAACCAGACATTAAGGTGCAACGCATCCGATGATGTTTCTTTAGATAACCTTACAGTTTACATCTGGAATTCAACAAATGATTTGTTGTATGCAAACACAACAGACATTTCAGGAACATTCAATGATACAATCTGGAATTACACTTTGCCTTATGATGACAATTACAAATGGAACTGCCTTGTTTCAGACTCAGCAGGACATTCAGTATTGGGAGATTCTAACTGGAATCTTCAGTATAATACAAGTTTGGTTAGTTCATGCGGGAACCTGGCTTCAAGCAAGAGCTACTATCTTATCAGTAATGTGTCAAGCAATGACACTTGCTTTGACATACAGGCAAATAACATAACTCTAGATTGCCAAGGCAATATAATAAATTATTCCGCAACAACTGTGGGCTATGGAATTAATGTTAATAGTTATGATGACTTTACCATAAAAAATTGCATAATCAAGCAGACAAATTCAACATTTAATTCTGCGCATGGCATCAAGATTCAGAATTCAAATAAGGGGGCGGTATTAAACAGCATCTTAACGACTACCGGTATGAGCAGCACAGGGATTTATTCAAATACTGTAAATTTGCTAAACATAACAAAAAATAATATAACAACTGGGTATGGTGGCGATGGCATTCTCATTTATGGGGATAACTGCAGTATTATTTATAATAACATCTCTGCCTCTGGAAGCAACGGCATCAAACTTAATAGTAAATCTCATAATATTAAGTATAATCAAATAAGAGCATGGGGGGCATCAGTAAGAGGCATATATGTCTCTTCTGGAAATTATGTTGTAATAGCCGGCAATAACATAATCGCTGGCGGAGGCCAATATCCTGCAGGCATAAATATTGACAGTTCTTCTTCAAATATAAATATAACAGATAACAGCATATGGAGCACGAATTATGGCAATGTGGGCTTGGGAATTTCAAATTCTAACAATAATAGCATCAGAAATAATAGTATAATAAGTGTAGACAATTTGGGCATGCAATTAACTTCAAGCTCTAACAATGAGATAATTAATAACACAATAACAGCAGGAAACTTTGATTTCTATTCTTCAGGCAATTCGAGAAATAATACTGTTTTGAATTTATACACTCAATCTGCAAATGTCAGCTTCTTAAGCCTTGATGTTGCGGTTGATGCGAAAACCTCATCATTGCCTGCTGATTCAAACAATATCTACAATATCAGCAAATATCTCAGCATAACAAACAATTCAGCCAACTCATTTATTTTGCTGAATGTCTCATATTCGCATTCTGATGTTCCTCTCAGCATAAATGAGAATAATTTAAAGATGTATAAGCACAACGGGACAGATTGGATTTTTGCGAATACTACTTCGTCATTGAACGGGGTTGATACTATCAACAATATTGTCTATGCGAATATAACTTCATTTTCTGTGTTCGCCCCTATGGGCTATGATAATCTTGCCCCGAATGTCTCATTAATCAGCCCTGCAAACGCTTCGGTATTGACGCAGGCGCTTCAGACATTCAGATGCAACGCATCTGAAGACAGGGCCCTGAAGAATATCACCTTATTCATATGGAACTCAACAAATAATCTGATAAATACAAGCACAACAACTGCCTCGGGAACATTCCAGCAGGCGAATTTTGTCTATAAGATTCCTTATAACGGCAATTTCAAGTGGAACTGCCTCGCCTATGATTATGCGGGAAATTATAATTTCTCCAAAGAAGGAAATTACACGTTGACTTTGAATGCAACATACATCAATTCCTGCCAGGATTTGGACATAACTAATCAAGTTTATGAGATGCAGAATAATGTCTCAAGCAGTGGGACTTGCTTCAATATTCTCGCGAATAATGTGACTCTTGAATGCACAGGATATAAGATTAATGGGACTGCGGCAGGCACAGGGATATCTGCCGTAGGATATAACTACACTACAATAAAGAACTGCATAATAGAAAATTTCTGGAATGGAATAGTTTTCGGCAGCGCCATAAATGGGACAATCTCCAATGATTCCATAATCTCAATCGGCGATGGAATAGATTTTGAGTCTTCTTCAAATAATCAGATTCTTAATTCAAAAATTAATTCTACAGCAAATCGGGGCATTTATTTTAACTATGCTTTCTACACTACGATAGACAATTGCAATGTGACAGCAGCTGATTGCGGCGTATACATGGGAAATTCTAAGTATAATAGCATAATGAACACCTTCTCTAAAGGGGGCGCAGCAGGAATATGCTTTAAAAGTTATTCAGCGCAGGATAATGTAATCAACTGCACACTTATGGGCGGAAGCGGGATTATTGTTGAACAGGGCGGGGGAGCGAACTTTGATGGAAACTTTACAATAAATAACACTTATATTTCTGGCAGCAGCTGGGGAATACGGTTTTATTCAGGTGCTTCCCATTCAAGAATAATTAACTCAAGGGCAGAAGCAAGCTCACAAGCAGGCATAAATCTACAGTATTCCAATGATGTGATAATAGAAAACTGCACTGTCAATAGCAACGGGACATATGGAATCCACACAACTTATGGTTCACACCACAATAATCTGACAAATGTAATAATCAACAGTACTAGAGTTGACTTCTATTCTGAATCAGGCTCTTATAATATCATTTTGACTAACATAACATTCAATTCATCATCGTATCCGACAAAAGCCAGCCTCACATATTCTGGGAATATCAGCATATATTCAGCGAATGCAGTTGCTGACTCCTTCAATATGTTTAACATAAGCAAATATCTCAACATAACAAACCAGTCAGCCGCAAGCGTGCAGCTCAAGATTCATTATGAAAACAGCAATATTCCTCCAAGAGCAAGCGAATCCACATTGAATATGTACAGATCTAATGCATCTGGATGGAATGCAGTCCCTGGAAGCTATGTCAATATCACAGGGAAATTTGTCTATGCCAATATAACTTCTTTCAGCATATTCGCGCCTTTTGCAAATGACATAAGCGCACCTGTCATCACAATCATAAATCCTGCCCAGAATTCCCAGCTTCCTGGAGGCACAACCCAGACAATAATAAACATCTCGACAAATGAGGCTGCGGAATGCAGATATTATAATGCAAGCAATTCAACATTTGACTTTTCCGACGGGATAGAATTCAACAGCACAAATTCAACTTATCATTCCTTTATCATGACAGAATTAAGCAATGGCCAGAGCTATTCATTGTATTACAAATGCAATGACACTATTGGCAACATTAATCCGACATCAATAGAACATAATTTCTCTGTCGCAATAGGCGGAGGAGGGGGCCCGCCACCTTGTACCCCTTCATGGAGCTGCGGCGGATGGAGCGCTTGCGTTAATGGAAAGCATACAAGAACTTGCTCAGACGGATGCGGAAGCTCATATGCTGATGAGCAAAACTGCGTAGTCTGTACAGAAAACTGGCAGTGCTCAAGCTGGACAAGTTGTGTAAATAATCAGCAGACAAGAACATGCAACGATGCGAATAATTGCGGAACAACTATAAACAGGCCTCCTTTATCTCAATATTGCTGCAGTGAAAACTGGCAATGTTCTGGCTGGTCTAGTTGCGTGAATGGGCAGCAAACTAGAACTTGCAGCGATGCAAATAATTGCGGAACCACTGTCTACAAGCCTTCTTTATCCCAAGCTTGCTGCAATGAAAATTGGATATGCTCTGATTGGACTGTTTGCATTAATTCCAACAGGACAAGAACCTGCAATGATGCGAATAATTGCGGAACAACCGCCTACAAGCCAATTGAAAAGCAAAGCTGTTTAGTGCCTCAATGCTCTGACGGAACAATGTATAATATATGCTCCATCAACCAGCCGAAATTCTGCTCTAATGGAAATTTAATTGACAAATGCTCGCAGTGCGAATGCCCTGATTCTAAAATGAATTGCTTAGGGGATGGAACTTGCGCATATGAATGCTCAGATGACTCTGATTGCATTGCAAAATTAGGAAAAGGATATGAATGCAAGAACAACAAATGCTGGCTGGAAGAGAGCGAATGCAATGTTGATTCTGACTGCGGAGCTGGAAAATACTGCTTAAACGGGGAATGCAAAGTGCTTCAAAAAGTTGAGACTCAAATTCCTACAGAGGCTCCTGCCCCTGTTTTGGATAAAAAATGCGTGCCAAAATGGAATTGCGGCAAGGTTTCAGAATGCAGACTAGAATATTCTATTGTAAGCCTTATTGAATTTGAGCCTGGCCAGATACTTGAGGGAAAAGCAGAAAGAACATGCATTGATGAGAGCAAATGCATGCCTCCAAGAGTTGAAAGCATAAAATGCTCCAAAACGCTTGATATAAAGATTGAGAGAGAAATGTATTGCGATGAGCCTTACATAAATATCTACAATATGAATGGAACCTTGATAGCAACGCTCAGGGAAAGGGAGGCAAATGCCCTTGACATCTCATTGGGAACAGAGTATGGATTGGTAAGGCCGCCTTGCGTCAAGAAAGCGATTTCAGGCGAGTTATTGGCCCCTGTTCCAACTGGACTTGCAAACATTTCCAAGACAAGCCTGGCAATATCATTCATCACATTGCTGCTGCTCATCACGACAGAAATTGTGATTTTATCAAGAAAGCCCGAAGAGGAGATGATTTTATCGCCCGCCCCTCCAAGAGAGCCTGAATTCCCTTCAATAACAATAAGGAAAGTGCCAAAAACAATTTTGGAAAGAGCGAAAGAAAATATGGTCAAGGAATATGATTCTAAGCTTGTTGAAATTGAAAGGGAGTTGTCTTCTATAAAAAAGAGCGTGTATGAGGCTCGTGAAAAAGAGTTGCTTCAGGAAAAATTAAGATTGTCAAAGATTAGGGCTGAAAGCAAAAAAATTGAAATGCGCGGGGAAAAGAAAGCTGGAAAGCCCGATTTGAGGAAATTTGAAAGCGAGCTTGCAGATTTAAGGAAAGAAATGCATCATGTCAGGCATGTAAAAAGAGAAAAGCCTGCAGAGGAAAAAATCAATCTTGACAGAATAAAAGAGGAGTTAAGAAAAAAATTTGGGGCAAGAGTAGAAAAAGAAATCCCTAAATCAAGAGAGGAAGCAAGGCTGGAAAAAGAGCTTGGGGAAGTCAAGGAAAAAATAAGCCAAATCAGCCAAAAGAAAGAAATCTCCAGAAAAGTGGACATTGAATCAGTAAAAAATGAGATAAGGAAAGAGATTGAAGAAGTCGGAAAAATCAACAAAGAAATTCCTTCTCTCAAATCAAGAGAGATAGAAATGAAGTTTGAAAAAGAGCTTTCAGAGGTAAGAAGGAAAATAGATGCGCTCAAAAGAATGAAATCATAATAATTAAAAAAAGGATGAAAAATGCATGAAAAATACATAAAAAGGGGCGGAAAGAGATTCGGCCCTTACTACTACGAAACGTACAGGGAGAACGGGGTAGTGAAGACTTCCTATCTGGGCAGGACAAAGCCCTCTGAAAATAAATTTTCAGCCAGCCTTGCAATCGCATTAGTTCTCGTCTTAATATCATTATTCATGATTTACAGTAAGACAGCAATCACAGGGCACGCAATCAGTCTTGAAAAAACCACTCTCCAGTTGAATGAGAAACTGCAGGGAAATTTTGAAATTAATCTGAAAGAAGGCGAGCTGATTCCATCCAGTTCACTGATTAGCGTGGAATTTGACGGAAAAACCAAAGAAATATTCATTAACGAATTTCTAAAGTTAATGGAAGTTAACCTACAAGAGAAAGCTGGAAATTATTACTCCAGCAGAGTTGAGATTTCAGGCTCTGGCCCCGGCTATGGCTGGGAAGGGAGGAAAACAGAATATCCTTCTGTTTCCTTCATGCTGGAGCCTGAAATCATCTCTATTCAGGAAGCCAATCAAATTTCAGGAATAGCAAGCAAGGGAAATGATTATGTCCATGATGGCCTGGCTAATTTGGTTCCTGGCTCAGTATTTGTTTCTGACAAGCAATTGGCAGACGATTCCTTAATTATCTTAAAAGAAAACGGAAAGACAATAGTCTCAACAAATTATTATGAGGAAACTTATGGATTTGGGCAGGAATATTTGAATGACAATGGGCATGCAATCGCTCTTGACTTGGGAAAATTGGATTTGAAGGCTGAAACTCCTGGAATAAAGACATTAACAGCGCAATTGTCCTATCAAGGCAATACTATCTTAACTGATTCATCAAGCATATCAGTCGGAGAAAAAATCGCTGAAGAGCCGGAAATGCCGGGTGTTGAACTGCCTAAAATTCTGGCTGCTCCAACACAATCAACTCCAATCCTGAATTCAACAAAAGGGAGAAACAGGTCAAATGAGAACATTACATGCTATCCCCAGAATCTTGCTGATGTTGATGGAGATGCAGTCTATCCAGTATTCAACTGGCTGAAAAACAGCAAGCCGTTCATTGGATTTAATTCGCCTTTCGAGACAAATAGCTCATCCTCTGCAAAAGAGTATGTAAGCGGCGGCAGCGGGGCAATAACCAATGCGACATGGATAAAAGGAAAGATCGGAGGGGCATATCAGTTTAACAGCGATTCTTACATTGATTTCGGAGTTCTTCCTGAAGTTCAGAATTTCACAATAAAAGTATGGGTTAAAACAACTAGCGGCGGCGGGGAGAAATATCCTCTTGCAAATGGCTATAATTATTTCGGCGGCGCGCATATTAATTATGACTTGATTACAAATGGGGGCTTTGTCCAGTTTTATCTCGATGACAGCATAAACAATGAATGCTTTTATATTTCCGGAGGAAGCCTGTCAGTAAATGACGGGAACTGGCATCAGATAATCATCGCAAGAAATGGAAGCACTGGCAGACTTTACCTTGATGGAACATTTAGACTTGATTCAACACCAGATCCAAATCCTCCTTGCAATGCAGGGCCGCCAAATTTATTCATAGGCGGCAGAAAATCAACAGGCCAGTTTATAGGGCTTTTCAATGGGGGCATTGACCAGGTCAGCATATACAATTCTACCCTGTCAGAGCAGCAGATCTCCCAGCTTTATCTTGAAGAAAACAATAATTTGAACACATCAACAATTGTTTCCAAGGAATTGACTGACTTGGACAACTGGACTTGCCAAGTGACTCCGAATGATTTGACTGCAGACGGAGAGGCAAAGAATTCAAATAATTTGACTATTGCCCCAAACAATCCTGTTTTGAATTCAACAAAAGGGGCAAACAAGTTAAATGAAAACATTACATGCTATCCGCAGAATTTTGATGATCTGGATGGAGCAGCCTATCCGATATTCAATTGGATAAAGAACAACAAATTTTATGCTGTGCTGAACATGCCGTTTGACTTGAACATTTCGAGCAATGAAACTGATGCAATAAAAGACTATTCCGGCTACAATAATAACGGAACATTGGGAAACGGAACTGACGCAAACAAGCCTGTCTGGACATCTGGAAAAATCGGCGGAGCCTATGGCTTTGATGGAATTGATGATTATGTCGATGTGGCTGATTCAAATAGCCTTGACTTGAAAACTGCTTTAACTATTACTGCATGGATTAAAATGAATGTGCTATCAACCCCGATTGTTACAAAGCACGGCGGAAATGCTCAAAAATCCTATTGGTTTGATGTCTGGGACACCTCTACTAGTGGAGTAAGACTGATTGTAAATGGCGGCGGTAGCGATGTTCCCCTCCAGGGTAATACTGCACTGTCAACAGGAGCATGGTATCATGTTGCCGGAGTTTATAACGGAATAGCAGGAACAATGGAGGTTTATCTGAATGGCATTAATGACACTGCAACAAAAACAAGCGGTGTTCCCTCTTCTATTTATATCGGAACAGAAAATTTAAGAATAGGCATTGGTAAAGATGGATCCGGAAGTTTGCAGTATAAATTCAATGGAACAATTGACGATGTCAGAATTTACAACCGCTCATTATCTCCACAGGAAATCTATCAGATTTATCTCGAAGGAAATAATTCCCTAAATAAATCAACAATTGTCTCGCAGGAACTATCTATTGGAGACAATTGGACTTGCCAAGTCACTCCGAATAATTTGACTGCAGATGGAGATACAAAGAGTTCAAATAATTTGACTATTGTCTCAAACAATCCTCCAACCCACAGCAATCCGGCTTTGAATTCAACAAAAGGAACAAACAAGTCAAATGAGAACATTACATGCTATCCGCAGAATCTTACTGATTTGGATGAAGATGCGGTCTATCTTATTTTCGGCTGGAAAAATAAAGGGAAGACCTATGCTATTCTGAACATGCCTTTTGATTTGAACATTTCAAGCAATGCAACAGGCGCAATCAAAGATTATTCCGGATATGGAAATAATGGGACTCTTGGAAACGGAACTGATGCAAACAAGCCTGTCTGGACATCCGGAAAAATCGGCGGAGCTTACAGTTTTGACGGAGTTAATGATTATATCAATTTGGGCAATAACGCAATGCTGGACTTTGCAGGAACAAAGCCATTTACATTTGAGGCATGGATAAAGCCGAATTTAAATAACTATTCGGGCTATGTCTTGAGCAAATATGATGCAGGTGTGGTCGGGCAGTATATTTTTGGATTGTCTACCGGAAAAGTATTCATGCACAGGGAAGTTCCGCCTTTTGGCCTCGGAGGAACAACAAACCTGTCAGCAAATATATGGCATCATATTGCCGGAACTTATAATGGCAGCGAGATGCGTGTTTATGCAGATGGCGTGTTTGAAGGCAATCAAAGCTCTGGCTCTATCTCAAGTGATTCAGTAAATGTGCTTATAGGTTCTGTATATGCTAGCAGCGCTCCTTCTGACTTTTTCAATGGAACAATAGGCAGCGTGAGAGTTTATAACAAATCATTGTCACCACAGGAAATTTATCAGCTTTATCTTGAAGGAAACAATTCATTAAACACCTCAACAATCGTCTCGCAGGAGTTATCTATCGGAGACAACTGGACATGCCAAGTCACTCCAAATGATTTGAAATTAGATGGAGGGACAAAGAATTCAAATAATTTGACTATTGTCGCAAACAATCCCCCAGCACAATCAACTCCAATCCTGAATTCAACAAAAGGGAGAAACAGGTCAAATGAGAACATTACATGCTATCCCCAGAATCTTGCTGATGTTGATGGAGATGCAGTCTATCCAGTATTCAACTGGCTGAAAAACAGCAAGCCGTTCATTGGATTTAATTCGCCTTTCGAGACAAATAGCTCATCCTCTGCAAAAGAGTATGTAAGCGGCGGCAGCGGGGCAATAACCAATGCGACATGGATAAAAGGAAAGATCGGAGGGGCATATCAGTTTAACAGCGATTCTTACATTGATTTCGGAGTTCTTCCTGAAGTTCAGAATTTCACAATAAAAGTATGGGTTAAAACAACTAGCGGCGGCGGGGAGAAATATCCTCTTGCAAATGGCTATAATTATTTCGGCGGCGCGCATATTAATTATGACTTGATTACAAATGGGGGCTTTGTCCAGTTTTATCTCGATGACAGCATAAACAATGAATGCTTTTATATTTCCGGAGGAAGCCTGTCAGTAAATGACGGGAACTGGCATCAGATAATCATCGCAAGAAATGGAAGCACTGGCAGACTTTACCTTGATGGAACATTTAGACTTGATTCAACACCAGATCCAAATCCTCCTTGCAATGCAGGGCCGCCAAATTTATTCATAGGCGGCAGAAAATCAACAGGCCAGTTTATAGGGCTTTTCAATGGGGGCATTGACCAGGTCAGCATATACAATTCTACCCTGTCAGAGCAGCAGATCTCCCAGCTTTATCTTGAAGAAAACAATAATTTGAACACATCAACAATTGTTTCCAAGGAATTGACTGACTTGGACAACTGGATGTGTTCAGTCACTCCGAATGACCTGCAATCAGATGGATTGGCTTTGAACAGCAGCCTGGCGATTTTTGGCTGCGGAAGCACAATTACCGGAAATACGACTCTTACTGATGATTTAGTGAATTGCCCTAGCAACGGCATTATAATAGGGGCTGACAACATAACTTTAGACTGCAACGGCTATTTGATAAACCATAGTGTGTCAAGCGATGGCTATGGAATTTATGTCGGCGGCTATAATTCTATAACAATAAAAAATTGCAGGATTTATGGAAACAAGGCTCTTTCAGGCGCTTTTGGCATCCGCATTGTTTCTTCTTCCAATGATATAATTGCTAATTCTGTCATCAGCGACCGCTACGGGGTAGCGATTCTTTCTTCCTCGGCAAACAATAGCTTGATAAATCTGAGCATGGATGGTTATAATAACGGCCTCTTTATCCAGCTTTCTTCTAATAATAGCATTATTAATTCAAGTTCAACCGGTTCACTAGACAGCGGGATCTATTTAGGTGTTTCTTCAAATAATAATATAATTAATTCGACTATAACTGGGGGCTCAAGCGGAATTTATTCCGATATGTCTTCCAACAACAATATAACTAATTGTGTTATAAATGGCCCGAATGGCGCAGGCATGAGACTGCTTTCATCTACCAACAACATTATAGCCAATTCAATAATGATTGGAAGAGATTATTCAGCTTATATTGACGGAACATCCTCAAATAATAATATAATTAATTCAATCATGACCGGCAGCACTTATGATGGGATTATCCTCCTGCCTTCTTCAACAAATACCAATTTTACCAATGTCATAATTAGAATATCAGGAACTGACTTTGTTTCTTCAGGCTCTTCTGGGAACAATATTGTCAATATGACTTTTAACAGCAGCAATTATTCCACAACAGCAAGCTTCATTTATTCCGGCAATATTAAAATCGATTCTACAGATGCAATAGCAGATTCTTTTGGCTTGTATAATCTCAGCAAATATCTGAACATAACAAACCAGTCTGCAGCAAATGTAATGCTTAATATAAGCTATAACAATCCAGATTTGCCGGCAGGAATAAGCGAAAAAGCATTAAAACTTTACAAATATAACGGGACAAACTGGATTCCTGCGAACACTACTTCATCATTGAACGGGGTTGATACAGCAAACAATATTGTCTATGCAAACATAACTTCTTTCAGCATATTCGCGCCTATGGGCGAGAAAATGATTTTATGGGACAATTTCAAGAATGGCTTAACAACCAATTTCTCAATTGTTGCCAACAGCAGTGCAGTCCAGAATGCAACAATAGGCATTCCATCAAAGGGCTTGATAAACTGGAGCGGCAAGACTCTTGATTTCAGCGGCCTTGATTTAGACAGCAATATCAACATCTCATATAACTATATTTATCTCAACTCAACAGCATTGCCTAATCAAAACACCTCGGCAATACTCACTATTTACAACCTGTCATTCGCGCAGCCGATAATCAAGATAAAGGAAGATGGAAACTGGATAAGATGTGCTGACTGCGCCATATTTTCTTACAATGGAAACCTGACTTTCAATATCTCCCATTTCTCTGCTTATTCTGCAGGAGAAAACAGCTCCTTGGAAATTTGGGATGATACAGAGACGATGGCAAAATATCCCAATGAAATGGTTAGATTTTACGCAAATTACAGCAATGCAACCGGCGCTATCAACGGGACTGGAGTTTACTGCGAAATAAAATTCAACCTTACAGGAAGCTGGCAGGACTTGGGAAGCATGCAATTCAACAGCTCAAGCAAATTTTATGAATATAACAAAAGTTTCCCAAGCGCGGGAAATTATTATTTCAATGTTCTCTGCAATGGCACTTCTCTTGGCTATGATGTGCTCAACGCAACTGATGATTTGAATATCAGTCTTGACGCAACCCCGCCTTCAATCTCCTTCATCAGCCCCACTCCTGCTAACGGAACGTGGAATAAGAATTACGTTCCTGCTTTAATCAATGCAAATGATACTAATTACAAGAATTATTCTTACTATCTTTACAATTCTTCAGGGCTTGTGAGCAATGATAAATATTACAAGGAAGATGGCGTAATTTCTATAAGTGACTCTCAAACATGCGCCGTGCTGAATAGCGGGAATAGCACTTGCTACAGGGGGCCTTCAGTAAATTATGCAGGCTCGGATGTAATAGCAATTTCTACAGGGGAGGGAAGCGATAGTTATGCATGCATTTTGCTTAGCAATGGGAATGTCATCTGCCGCGGATTCAATAATTATACTGGAGGAGATGCAATAGGGGTTGGTGCAGGAGGAGATCATGCATGCGCTCTGCTGAGCAATGGGAATGTTGCATGCTGGGGAGGCCTTACTTCAGGATATAATAGCGGGAATGCGGTTGGAGTTTCGTCAGGATTTAGTCATTCATGCGCTTTATTGAATACAGGGAATGTTGTATGCTGGGGAAGCATTACTTCGGGGTATAGCGGCGGAAATGCAATTGGAGTTTCGTCAGGAGATAATCATAACTGCGCTTTGCTGAATAATGGAAATATAACTTGCTGGGGAAGCATTACTTCGGGGTATAGCGGCGGAAATGCAATTGGAGTTTCTGCAGCATTTACTCATTCATGTGCTTTGCTGAATAATGGCAATATTATTTGCTGGGGAGACAATACCGATGGAAAATCAAATAATTATACTTTTGGAAATGCGATTGGAGTTTCTGCAGGATATTATGACACATGTGCTTTGCTGAATAATGGGAATATTACTTGCTGGGGACTCCATCCTTACAGTTTTGCTCAAACAGATGCAAGAAAACAGGCATTTTACGCATTCCAGTTTTTGAGCGATGGAATATATTATATTAATGCAACTGCATGCGATACCTTTGGAAATTGCAATAGCACTGAGACAAGAACACTGCAGATTGATGCAAATCCTCCTTCAATAAACTTTACTGCTCCGACTCCTGCAAGCGGAACACTGAATAAAAATTACATCCCGGTTTTCATACAGGCAGATGATTTGAATTACAAGAATTATTCATATTATCTTTACAATTCAACTGGATTAGTGAGCAATGATAAGTATTACAAGCAAGACAGGGGGGTTTCTGTAGGAAGATATCATGCATGCGCCCTCTTGAACAATGGAAATGTTACTTGCTGGGGAAGGAATGATTATGGGCAGGCAGCTAATTACACTCAAGGGAATGTAATACAAGTTGCTGCAGGAAATTATCACACATGCTTTTTGCTGAACAACGGGAACGTTAGCTGCTTGGGAGGTACAGAGAATTATACCGGAGGAAATGCAATTGGAGTTGCTACAGGAGAAGGTTATTCATGCTTCCTTCTGAATACCGGGAATATTACTTGCTTGGGCGGAGGGTTTTGGGGCGAGTCAAATCCTTATAATGGCGGAAATGCGATTGGAGTTTCTATAGGATTCCAGCATACATGCGCTTTGCTGAGCACTGGGAATGTCAGTTGCTGGGGATATGATGTAGATGGGGCTGGGAGAACAATCCCTTATACACAAGGGAATGCAATTGGGCTTGCCACAGGAATGAGGCATAACTGTGTTTTGCTGAATAATGGGAATGTTACTTGCTGGGGATATGGCGCATCTAATTATACAGGAGGAAATGCAATCGGAGTTATTGCGGGAAATGATTATACGTGCGCTCTCCTAAAAAATGGAAATATAACTTGCTGGGGGAATAATGATTATAATCAGTCAAATAATTACACTCAAGGAAATGCAATTGGAGTTTCTGCGAAATTTCAGCATACATGCGCATTGCTGAACAACGGGAATATTACTTGCTGGGGCAGAAATGATAATTATAATCAGTCAGCTAATTACACTCAAGGAAATGTGAAAAAACAGTCTTTCTACACATTCCAGTTCCTGAATAATGGAATTTATTACCTGAACGCTACTTCATGTGATAGTTTTGGGCAATGCAATTCAACTGAAACCAGAAATTTGACAATTGAAGCAAGCAAGCTGGTTTCGTGCCAGAATCTTACTTTAGCGAACACTGCTTATTATCTTCAAAATAATGTCTCAAGCCCTGGAACATGCTTTAACATCGGCGCAGATAACATCACCTTGGACTGCCAGGGCAATATAATTAATTTCAGCATAGCTTATTTGGGAGACGGGATTTATGCCAGTGCAAAAAATAATGTTACAATAAAGAACTGCCAGATTACACATTTTAACGCAAGTGTTCCTGATTATGTCCATGCGATTGGATGTTATAATTGCAATAATTCATTGATAGAATATAACAACATAACAGTTTATAACAATCAGCAAGTCAGCGGAGTATATTTAGGGGGCGGAAACAAAAATAATATAACCTTCAATAATATATCCATATACAGTAGCAATTGTAAAGGTGTAGAGGTTGTTGGAATTAACAACACAGTCGCAGATAATTATATTTATTCTTGGAATACTGGTGCGGGTGTTGCGATGGATTCTACAGGATCATACTCAAATAATACTGTAAGAGAGAATACTATAATTGCCCAAGGAGGTACTGGTGTTATACTTTATGGAACAGGCGATAATGTTCTAAGCAATAATATATTTGCAAGCATTGGTGTCATGGCAAATTATAAACATTTGGTATCTGGCAACAATATAACAGTTTTAATAGGAAACCCCATGATGGGGGTAGATTTGTTTACTAATAACAATAACAATATATTCATTAACAATAACATAAATATGAGTGCTATTTCATCCTCTCCCAGATATGTAGTCTATCTTTTATCAGCTAAGAACAATGTTTTCATTAATAACAAAATCTCAAAAATTGATAATTCTATACCTGACTTTAGTTCAGTAGGGGATTCAGTTAATAACACTGTTATTAATATGTCTTCAAATGGCGTTAATATAAGCTTCACTAGCTATGATATTAATGTAAATGTAGAAACTTCTGTATTGCCTGCAGACAAAAATAATCTCTACAACATCAGCAAATATCTGAACATAACTAACAATGATGTAAACAGCTGGATAATGCTGAATGTCTCTTATAATCAGAATGATGTTCCTGCATGGATGAACGAGAATTCATTGAGAATTTACAAATACAATAATAGCGATTGGATACAGCCAAACGCCTCATCTTATTATGGGGCTGATACTACGAATAAAGTAGTCTATGCAAACATAACTAATTTCTCGACGTTTGCTGTGATGGGAAGCCCTGCATCTCTGCTGACTGAATGCAGCGCTCTTGCTTTGGAAAACACAAGCTATTATCTTCAGAATAATGTCTCAAGCCCTGGAACATGCTTTAACATCAGCGCAAACAACATCACTTTGGACTGCCAGGGCTATCAAATAAATTACAGCGCATTATCAGCAGGATATGGAATTTATGCATCTGGAAAAAATAATCTAATTATAAAGAATTGCAGAATATATCAAGCAAATTCAAGCGTTTTTAGCGCATATGCCATTAATCTGAATTCTCAAAATGGAACTATCTTCAATAATACAATTCAAACTTATGGAAGCGGCAGCAACTGGGGCATAGGGATATCTGGCTCAAATATTGAAATAAAATCAAACAATATATTCAGTGGGTCTGCCCAATCCATCAACGCTTTCAATCCAATTAACATTACAATAAGCGGAAATAATCTCGGAAGGATTGATTTCAATTCCGCGCGTAACTCAACAATTTATAGCAACAATATGGGCGTATTTATATCATATGGAAGCTTTGTGCAATTGAATACAATAAAAGACAACAACATAACTGCTTCATGCGGCGGACTTCTAATATACGAAGGACAAAATTACACCATCTTAAGGAACAATATTACTGGCGCTGCTTGCAGTGGATGGACAGCAATCCATCTTCGTGAAGGCAAAAATACAGTTTCTGACAATTACATCAATGTCGGAGGAAATGCTCCAGGCATAGGCGTTTATTCAAGTGATAATATAATAAAAAATAACATAGTAATCGCTACTAATTCAATAGATATTTCAAATGCAAACCGCAACCAGATTATCAATAATACTGTTTATGCCTCATCAAGTTATGAATTAAGCATAGACAGCAATTCTAAAAATAATACTATAATCGGGTTAAATTTGGAGAATGCATTCAACATAAGCCTTGCAGCGGAATCAATCCAGCTGATAAGAGCTTCTCCTGTTCCAGATAACAACAATCTCTACAACATCAGCAGATATCTCAACATAACAAACAATTCTGCAAGCGGCTGGATTTTGCTGAACGTCAGCTATTCAAGCATCCCGCCTGGGGTGGACGAGAATTCATTGAGAATCTACAAATACAATGACAGCGATTGGATACAGCCAAACGCCTCATCTTATTATGGAGTTGACAATGTAAGCAATATAGTTTACGCAAACATCACAAACTTCTCGACATTCGCCGTCATGGGACAGGCTTCATCAACAAACTATACGCAATTCATCTCAAAATGGGATACAACTCAAACATCTGGCGGCTCAAGCGCTTCCAATCAGATAAAGCTCCCGCTTGTTTCATCAGGGACTTATAACTTTATCGTATACTGGGGAGATGGCTTAAGTGATAGTATAACCTCATGGAACCAGGCGGAAACTACCCACACTTACGCTTCATCAGGAATTTATAACATCACTATTAACGGAACAATAGTCGGATGGAGATTTGCTGCTACAGGAGACAAATACAAGCTGTTGAATATAATGCAGTGGGGAACTTTAAGATTAGGAAACGACGGCCAATATTTTGACGGAGCTTATTATCTTAACATAACTGCAACAGATATCCTTAATCTGACAGGCACCACATCTATGTACCGTGCTTTCGAAGAAACCGGAATTTCAGCAGTTCCAAGCATGAATGAATGGGACGTATCAAACGTTACAACTATGCAATTCATGTTCTCCGGTGCTTTGTATTTTAATCAGAATATAACCAAGTGGAATGTGTCAAAAGTTACAGACATGTCATATATGTTCGCTAATGCCCAAAAGTTCAACCAATCAATAGGAAACTGGGACGTGTCAAAGGTTACCAGGATGGGGTACATGTTCAATAGCGCTACAATATTTAATCAAAATATAACTGGCTGGAATGTGTCAAGCGTTACAGAGATGTATGGTATGTTCTATGGCACATATTTCAATCAGTCAATAGGAAATTGGGATGTGTCAAAGGTTAATAATATGCAGGGCATGTTCGAAAGTGCTTGGGCTTTTGATCAGCCGATAGGAAACTGGAATGTGTCAAGGGTTACAACAATGTATCGCCTGTTCATGAGTTCGCCTTTTAATCATGATATAAGCAGCTGGGATGTGTCAAATGTTACTATCATGCAAGAGATGTTCTATAATGCTCAAAAGTTCAATCAGTCAATAGGAAACTGGAATGTGTCAAAGGTTACAAATATGGGCAGTATGTTTGGCTATGCTGTAAATTTCAGTCAGCCAATAGGCAACTGGGATGTGTCAAAGGTTAATTATATGTATGACATGTTCCAAATGGCTACATCTTTTAATCAGAATATAAGCGGCTGGAATGTGTCAAATGTTATTAATATGCGGGGTATGTTCTATGGCACATATTTCAATCAGCCAATAGGAAATTGGGATGTGTCAAATGTTACCACTATGGATAGCATGTTCTGGGTTGCCCAAAATTTTAATCAGAATATAAGCGGCTGGAATGTGTCAAAGGTTACAACTATGCAGAGAATGTTTAACAGTGCTAACAAGTTCAATCAGCCAATAGGAAATTGGGATGTGTCAAAGGTTACTAATATGAATCAAATGTTCTCTGGCGCTACAAATTTCAATCAGTCAATAGGAAACTGGAATGTGTCAAAGGTTACAGATATGGGGGGCATATTCTGGGGCGCTACAAATTTCAATCAGCCAATAGGAAATTGGGATGTATCAAAGATTACAGACATGACTAACATGTTCTCTAGTGCTACGTCTTTCAATCAGTCAATAGGAAATTGGAATGTTTCAAAAGTTACAAATATGTATCAGATGTTCTATGGCGCTAGAAATTTCAGTCAGCCAATAGGAAACTGGGATGTGTCAAAGGTTACAAATATGTATCAGATGTTCTATGATGCTCAAAAGTTCAACCAGTCAATAGGAAACTGGGATGTGTCAAAGGTTACAAATATGTATCAGATGTTCTATGTTGCTACATCTTTTAATCAAGACATAGGCAGCTGGAATGTGTCAGGCGTTACAAGTATGAATGATATGTTCAATGGCGCAAATCTATCAACCTATAATTACGACAGATTATTGATTGGATGGGCCGGACTGTCTCCGAACTTAAAATCGAATGTTAATTTCCATGGAGGATACTCAAGATATACAGTAGGAGCTCCGCAAAATGCAAGAGACATATTGACAGGCACTCATGGCTGGACAATAACTGACGGCGGAAGCGTGTCAGACACAGCCAAGCCTTTGATTAATTTCACATTCCCAACTCCTGCAAGCGGAACATTGCAGAATGCAAATTCAGTCTATGTGAATGTTTCAGCGGATGACATTAATCTGGCTTCTGCGTTCATTGACTTTAACAGAAGCTTGGTCGGATACTGGAGCTTTGATGCTGAAGATATAAATTCAACAACTGCATTTGATTTGTCAACTTATTCGAACAATGCAACTTTAAATGAAACAATATGGAATTCTTCTGGAAAAGTCGGGGGAAATTATTACTTTAATGGTGTAAGCTATTTGACTATTCCTGATGATAATAGTTTAGATGTAACCAATGCAATTACAATTGAACTGTGGTTAAATCCTGAATCTTATTGCACCAGCAATAATTGCAATATCATTGAAAAAAGCAGTGCTTTTTGGGGATGGACAGGAGGACCAGGAACGCCTTATTTTGGATTAGCTAATGTAAATAGTCTTGGAGCTATCAGCCCGCTTGTTCCTAATACATGGACTCATCTTGCTATGACTTATGATAAAAACCTTCAGAAATTATATATTTATGTAAATGGACAAAAAGTGAACAGCGCGAGTTCTTCAGGCAGCATGGGCATTTCAGGATACAACTTATTTATAGGACAGGGCAGTGGAGCGGGCAATTTTAGAGGTAGCATGGACGAAATTAAAATCTGGAGTCGTGCATTATCAGATGCAGAAATAAACGCTTCCTACAACGCCGGCTTGTACAAGCTTTACAATAACTTCACAAATATTTCTGACGGAACTTATCAATATCAGGCATGGGCTGTTGATTCTTTCGGAAATATGAACAAGACAGAGACAAGAAACATTACTATTAATGCAAATGCTCCCACAGTTTCATTAATCTCGCCTGCAGACGGGACAAACACAAGCCAAGCCTTCCAGACATTCTCATGCAACGCGACTAATGTCGCGTTGGCGAACATAACGCTTTACCTGTGGAACAATTCTGGTTACATATTAGCTGGAGATTCTATTTCATGCTATCAGGAGACTGCAACTAATAAAACTAATTGCGGGGGCCTTAATAGCGGAAATTATTGGAGTGGGCCATCATATGTTTATATGAATTACACTAAGCCCCCATATTCAAAATCAAGCAGTTTGTGGCAAGTAAAACACGGGAACTTATCAACTTATAATGTTTCAATTCCAAACAATTGTTTTGATTATTATAATAACACCCTAGCACTCAGGTTCTATGCAGCATGCACTTTTGGGGGCGCTCCATACACATGCACTTCGTATGGACAATGTTACAATGGTTCATGGATTACAATAACAAATGTAAGTAGCGGCACTGGAGACCCTGCAGGAGGTTCTGGGGGGGTAGAATATACTTATGATGGAGATTATAATTCAGGAGTATCTTGGTTTACTGGGGGAACCCCTCATTGGTATGTAGACATAAGCGGCTTAATCCATGGAATGCTGTATGAAGAGGCGATGATATGGAACTTATCTTATATAAATCAATTATCAGGAATATTCAATCAATCATCGTGGAATTATACATTGCCTTATGAAGATTCTTTCAGATGGAACTGCCTCGCTTCTGACAATGTCGGCAATAACGCATTTGCTCCTGCAAATTATAGCCTGAATTATAATATTAGCCAAGTTACAGGATGCGGAAATCTCACTATTGCAAACAGAATCTATTATCTGCAGAATAACGTCTCAGTCAACGGGACTTGCCTGAACATACAGGCGAACAACACTGTCTTGGATTGCCAAGTATACAGCATGACAGGAAATCTTTCTGGATATGGAATTTACGCTGGAGGCTTTAATAACGCCACAATAAAGAATTGTAACATAAACAATTTTAGATTTGGAATATGGCTATTTGGTTCCAGCAGTAATATCCTAATTAACAATACTGCAAGCTATAACAAAGAGTATGGAATACTTCTATCTGGTTCCAACAATAACATCCTGATTAACAATACTGCGAGCTCGAACATTGACTATGGAATCTACCTTAGCTCTTCCAACAATAACATCCTGATTAACAATACTGCAAACTCTAACCACGTCGGCATCTACGGCTATGGGATCTCTCTATCTTTATCCAACAGCAATAACCTCTCTAACAACAATGCAGGGAACAACACCATTGGAATCATGCTATATAATTCCAACAGCAATATCCTGATTAACAACAATGCAAGCTCAAACTACGCATTTGGAGACACTACTTATGGAATCTACCTAGGCGCTTCCAGCAGCAATACCCTAATTAACAATACTGCAAGCTCGAACATCGGCACATATACCGCAGGAATCATGTTGGATTCTGGCTCAAACTATAATGCCCTTGCTAACAATACTATAAGCTCAAACAGCTGGTATGGAATTAGGATATCTTATTCAGACAGAAATAACCTGACTAACAATAATATAAGCTCAAACAGCAATGGATTCTATTCATCCTACTCCATCAACAATATCTTTGCTAACAATACTATCCGCTCAAACACCGGCACTGGAATCATGTTTGAATATTCAGGCAATAACAATAATATTCTGGATAGCAACAATATAAGCTCAAACTATAATGGAATCTGGTGTAATTCCTGCATGTACAATATCCTGACTAATAATAATATAATCTCGAATAGGAATTATGGTATAGTGCTGTCCATTTCCGACAACAATAACCTCTCTAACAACAATGCAGGGAACAACAGTAATTTTGATATTCTTATCACTTCAAGCCAGAATAATACATTCATCAATCAGACAATAGCCGGAGCAGGATTTAATTATCCTATAAAGGCAAGTTTTACTTCAAAAGACGTGAATATCAAAGGTCTTGCAAGCGCTCCTGCAGACAAAAATAATCTCTACAACATAACCAAATATCTCGACATATCAAACCGTTCAGCAGACAGCTGGATACTGCTGAATATTTCTTATAATTCAACCGATGTCCCATCATGGATGAATGAGAATTCATTGAGAATCTACAAATACAATTCAACTGACTGGATTGCTGCAAACGCATCATCATACAGCGGAGTTGACACTGTCAAGAATATTGTTTATGCAAACATAACAAACTTCTCGACATTTACTGTGATGGGGCAAGTTCTTACTCAATTAACAGACTGCATGAATCTGACAACTGCAAATACAACTTATGTCTTAATGAATAATGTCTCAAGCAATGGAACTTGCTTTAACATCCAGGCGAGCAACATAACTTTGGATTGCCTGGGCAATCAGATAAATTATTCTGCTGTCTCAAAAGGCTATGGGGTTTCTGTCGGAGGTTATAAGAATGTAACTGTGAAAAACTGCATTATTTACTCTACAAATTATAGCACTAGAGAATCTTATGGTATCTATTTTTTATATACTGATGGCGGGACAATATCCAATAATACAATACAAAGCTATGGGATTTATGACGATGGGGTGCATATATCTCGTGGAAAAAACAATACAGTAACAGACAATTCCATTGTGGCCAGCTGGATAGCTGTTTGGATAGATGATGCCTCAAGCCTCAATAACACCATAAAAAACAACCAATTATTTGGTTGGGAGGGCGGCGTTGTTCTTGCTGGAGATCATCATAATGTCATAGGAAACGATATACAGTCAAAGACTGCTGTAACAATAGGATATGCAATTAGCAGCTATTATAACTTAATAGCAAACAACAATCTGACTTGTACTTCGTGGTATGGCTCAGGCATGTATATATGGTCTGGACACCATAATGTCATTATAAACAATAACATAACGGTGCTCTATCCAAATCCAAACCAGGCCATTTATCTCAGGGGAACATACAATGTTACCTTTATCAATAACTCAATATACACCCCTGACGACAGGACATGGGACTTTGTTGAAGATAGTGGTGCGCAGGATAATATAGTGACTAATATGCATTTAGAGGGTGTGACTGCAAGTTTTGCAAGTTATGAAATTATCCTAAAATCAGACAATACAGGGCCTTCTGACAAGAACAATCTTTATAATATAAGCAAATACCTCAACATAACAAACAATTCAGCTGATTCCTGGATTTCGCTTAATGTCTCATACAATCCAGGCGATGTCCTACCATGGGTGGATGAAAACTCATTAAGAATTTACAAATACAATTCAACTGCCTGGATTTTGGCGAATCTTACTTCCAATTACAGTGGAGTTGACATAAATAATAATGTAGTTTATGCAAATATAACAAACTTCTCAATGTTTTCAGTTATGGGCCAGGACACAACTCCACCTTCAATCTCCTTCGTCAGCCCGACTCCTGCAAGCGGAATGTGGAACAAGAATTACATCCCAGTTTTCATACAGGCAGATGATGCCAATTATAAGAATTATTCTTACTATCTTTACAATTCTTCAGGGCTTGTAAGCAATGACAAATACTACGGGGAAGACAGGGGGGTTTCTGCAGGAGGAGCTCATACATGCACTTTGCTGAATAATGGGAATTTTTATTGCTGGGGATTGAATGATTATGGGCAGCTGGCATGGGGTTATGATTTAGGAGATGCTATTGGAATTTCTTTAGGATATTCTCATACATGCGTTTTGAAGAATAATGGAAATATTTGGTGCGTCGGATTGAATGATGGTGGGCAGGCAAATAGTTACAGTTTAGGAAATGCTATAAGTGTTTCTGCAGGATATCAACATACATGCGCTTTGCTGAATAATGGGAATGTTACTTGCTGGGGAAATAATACTTATAATCAGGCAGCTAACTATACTCTAGGAAATGTTGTTAGAGTTTCTACATCAGAAATGTCTTCTCACACATGCGCTTTGCTGAATAACGGGAATGTTACTTGCTGGGGATTGAATAATAATGGGCAGGCGGCTAATTATACTCTGGGGAATGCAATAGGAGTTTCTGCAGGAGGCAGTCATACATGCGCTTTGCTGAATACAGGAAATGTGACTTGCTGGGGAAGGAATGCAGAGGAGGGGCAGGCAGCTAACTACACTCTTGGGAATGCGATTGGAGTTTCTGCAGGAGGCAGTCATACATGCGCTTTGCTGAGTAACGGAAACATCACTTGCTGGGGAAGCATGGCTTATGGCGCGGCGGCTAACTACACTCTTGGAAATGCGATTGGAGTTTCTGCAGGAAGATATCATACATGCGCTTTGCTGAATATCGGGGATATTATTTGCTGGGGGAGCAATGTCAATGGGCGGGCAGCTAACCGTAGTTCAGGAGATGCGAAAAAACAGTCTTTCTATGCATTCCAGTTCCTGAATGACGGGACTTATTATCTGAATGCGACTGCATGCGATATTTCTGGAAACTGCAATTCAACTGAGACAAGAAACATAACCATTGACACAGCGTCGCCAATAATAACAATAATAAATCCTGCCCAAAACTCCCAGCTTGACTCAGGAACTACAGAAACCTGGATTAACATTACAACCAATAAAATTGCAGTATGCAGATATAATCTTTCTGATTCAAACTTTAACTTTATTAATGGGATTAATTTCACAAACACAAATTCATTGAATCACTCATTCTTCCTTGGCAATTTATCAGACGGCCAGAGCTATTCATCATACTACAAATGCAATGATACATTGGGAAACACTAATCCAATATCAACAGAGCATAATTTCTCTGTTGCTTCTCCGCCAGGCGGAGGAGGCCCGCTGCCTTGCACCCCTTCATGGAGCTGCGGAGGATGGAGTTCCTGCGTGAATAATCAGCATACAAGGAGCTGCGATGACGGCTGCGGGCATACAACAACAGAAAGCCAGGCATGCTGCATGGAAAACTGGCAGTGTTCAGGATGGAGTAATTGTATCAACGGAACAAAGACAAGAACTTGCACTGATGCGAATAACTGCGGAACTACTGTCTACAAGCCTTCGGAATCCCAGGCTTGCTGCATGGAAAACTGGCAGTGTTCAGGATGGAGCGATTGCATAAATGGCAATCAGACAAGAACATGCAATGATGCGAATAATTGCGGAACAACAATAAGCAAACCTGCTGAAAAACAAGACTGCATAAGCCAGCAATGTTCAGACGGGACAGTATACACTCAATGCTCAATTGCAAATCCTCCAAAATTCTGTTCTGGCGGAAGTTTAATTGACAAATGCTCGCAGTGCGGATGCCCTTCTGGAATGAACTGCCTTCCTGACGAGACATGCGGATATGAATGCAGCAAGGATTCTGACTGCGGAGCAGGATACGAATGCAAGAACAACAAATGCTGGCTGGAAGAGAGCGAATGCAATGTTGATTCTGACTGCGGAGCCGGAAAATACTGCTCAAACGGGGAATGCAAGGAATTGAAAAAAGTCACGACAGAAGGCGGACAGATAGCCGCTCCTACTGAAAAAGTCTGCATATCAAAATGGAAATGCTCTGAGTTGAGCGAATGCAAATTAACTTATTCGGTAACTAGCCTTATTGGAATGGAAGCAGGGCAGATTCTTGAAGGAAAAGCGGAAAGAACCTGCATTGATGAGAACAAATGCCTTCCTGCAAGAATAGAGAGCATCCCGTGCAAAAAAGAGCTTCAAGTAAAAGTTGAGAGAGAAATGTATTGCGATGAGCCTTACATAAACCTCTACAATATGAATGGAACATTGATTGCAACGCTCAGGGAAAGGGAGGCAAATTCCCTTGATATTTCATTGGGAACAGAATACGGATTGGTAAGGCCGCCTTGCGTCAAGAAAGAGATTTCAGGAGAGTTATTGGCTCCTGTCCCTACTGGACTTGCAAACATTTCCAAGACAAGCCTTGCAATATCATTCATCACATTGCTGCTGCTCATCACAACAGAGATTGTGATTTTATCAAGAAAGCCTGAAGAAGAGATGATTTTATCGCCCGCCTCTCCAAGAGAGCCTGAATTCCCTGAAATAAGGGCGGGCATTCCCAAAAAGGCAAGAGTAAAATTCAAAAGAGTGATAATCCCTAAATACATAAAGAATATCATCAATATTGAAAAAGAGCTTTCAGAAGTAAGAAGAAGAGAGTATAAAACAAGGGAGGTAAAAATAGAAGCCATGAAAGAGGAAAGAAAAGAAGAAATAATCAGCCTTGATTGGGAAAAAGAAAAGATAAGAAAAGAATTGGAGAAAATACACATCAAGGAACGAGCAGTCTCTAAAAAATCTGATGAGCTTGAAAGGCTTGAAAAGGATCTTTCTGAAGTGAAGAAGAGTGTAGAAAGCATAAGCCATGCCAGGATAATTGAAGCGCCGATAAAAAATCTGGTGGAATCAGAAAAGAAAATAATAAGAGAGGGACTGAAGAAGCTTCATCCAAAAGAAAGAAAAGCCGGAATTCCTGAAACAGCGGGGCTTGAAAAGGAGCTTTCTGAAGTCAGGAAGATGCTTGATAAAACTTCCCATAAAGGATTATTGGAAAAAATCCGGCTTCCTAAATTAAAAGAGCAGATAGAATTTGAGAGGGAAAGCATAAGGAGAGGATTAGAAAAGCTTCATGCCGTAAGAAGAGAAATTGAGAGCATCAAGCCATTAGGGCTTGAGAAAGAGCTTCTTGACGCAAGAAAAAGGCTGCAGGAATTAAGCCATGCAAAAGTGATTGCCGCTGAGCCAAGGCTGAAAAATGATATTGAAAAGGAGAGGGAAAGAATACGGGAAGAGATTGAAAAAGTGCATTTGATAGAAAAAGAGGCGAAATGGACAGAGCCCGCCAGGCTTGAAAAAGAATTATTGGGCGCAAGGAAGAGAATAGAGGATTTGCATCACACAGCAATTGATGCATTGTCTTTCAGGGAAAAAATAAACAGCCTTAACGCAATAAAGGAAAGAATAAGGGAAGAGATTGAGGATATGGAAAAAAGCATCAAAAAGGAATTGTCTCCCGAGGATTCATATAATCTTGAAAGGAAAATTGAGAAAGCGAGGAATAAGATAAAAGAGATTGACAGGTTAATCAGGATTTCTTTATAAAAAGCTTCTATCTATTTTTTGACAATAAAGAATTTAGATCCCATGGCAGGAGAGATAAAAGCATTCATTGTCAAATTCCCGAAATCAGCCTTCATCACAGGCATTAACGGCATTCTTGCCGCGTTTGCAAATATGTTGATTATCTCAAAAATCTCATTTTCAGCCAGCTGAACATTCACTTCCAGCATCTGCTCTTTCTTCAGCTTTATGTTTTTTCCCGCTCCGGAGCATTCTATTGCCCTTATGCTGTTATCGCTCAAAAAAGGATTGAGCTTTCCAAGATTTAATAACAGCTGGGGCTGCATCTGCATTGCGGGTATTGATGCCGGAATCTGAAGACTGGGAAATTTTAGCAGAGGATGGACAATGCTTGAAGGATAAATTGTGGATATTCCCGTAATTCTTTTTTCTGCAAGAACCAATTTCCTTGTAATCTCCATGAGTTTTGGATTTATCATCTTAAGAATTAAAATTTATATTCTGGAAGTGGCCTCGGCTTTTCCTTTTCTATCATTAAAGTAAGGCTTTTCGCAATTGTCTTGTTCTGCTCTGCCAATTCATCTATTTTCGCGATAATCTCGGTGTCTCTATGCTCCTCTACAGTCTTGGCAGCTTCCTTGAATAAATTCACCAAATCCTCTATTTCCTTGGCCAGCCTGTTCATGCTTACAATAGCCTCGGCAGTTATTTTCTGCAGGCTTACAGAATTCTCGACAAAACTGTCAATCAACTCCTGTTCCTCTTTTTCCATGTTTTATAGACGAAATTTAAATTTAAAAAGGTTATGAGTGGGGCCAGAGGGATTCGAACCCCCGTCGTCCGGTTTCTCTATCGGGTTGGTAAGGGTGTCCCTTACTCTGGAGCCGGAAATTCTGCCACTGAACTATAGCCCCGGATATACTTCAATTAAGAAAAAAAGATGTAGTTTATAAAATTGTCTTTTACAAGTGCTTTATCTCTTCTATTTCTTCCCAGCTTATTGCGCAGCCCTTGTATTTCAAGGCGAATAGCAGGGCGCCCATGGCCTTTTCTTCTGGCACTGGAAACTGAAGAAGCTTGTTTTTCAATGCAATGTAAGCCAGTTCTGAGGAGCGAAGAATTTTGAACTTCAAAAAAAGTTCGGCAGTCTGCCTGTCCATATTCACATTCACATGAAGCTTGTTTTTCATTAATTTCCTTAGATTGTCAGGGCTCTCGCAGAGCATCCTTGTTGTCCTTTCATCAAGGACAATGACAGAATCAGGAATTAAAGATGATAAGGCCAGACAGCTTGACTCCCCGGAATGCAATAATCTCAGGTTTTCCCCTTCAGCCGAGTACATTGAATTTGCCGCATCATAAAATCTCTTTGTTTCATCCTCTATATCCTGGGAGGAAATCTCAATCACTTTTTCATCTATAAGCTTCATTACCATCAATGCCTCAAGCTCAAATCTCTTTATCTCCAAAGGATTGTCAACAACCTCTTTTTTTATTTCAGGAGTGATTAAAAATCTGACATTAAAATTTTTCTTTAAAAGCCTGAGGATTTCAAGCAGATTATTCAATGACATTGAGATTATGCTTGATGAATCCAGGATTATTGTTTTCATTTTTTGAATATGCTCCTTGCAAGGTTTATTCTTTTCCTTATGTCCAATGTCAATGACAGATTAACGTCAGAAATCCCTGTTCCTCCGGCATACTCCGCCAGTTCAAATGGGCTTACTCCAAGCATTTCAGCTGTTTGCTGCATTGAAACCCCGTGCTCATAAATCCTGGAAGCCTTGTTGATTGCCGCTTTCCTGAAAACCTCTTCAATGTAAATCTTGAGATGGCCGGAAAGCTTTGAAATTGCGTCCCTTATCTCCATCAAGTCAGACTGGAATGACTCAATGTCATCGTATTTTAAATCCTTGACGGCATTTTGAATATTTTTTTCAATTATATTGTAGAATTTAGGCCAGTCTTTGTATTCCTCATATTTCGGCCTTTCAGCTATCTTTGACAGGGCATAAACAACCACTGCCAATGTAATGCTGTTTGTGTCCTGATAAATGGAGGCTGAGTGTATTGTCCTGTTTGACAAGTCCTTCAGGGTAAAAACGTCTTTCTTCTGCAATGCCTTCAATGTGTTGTTCAGGATAAAAAGGATGTTGTCCTTTTCCACCACTTCTTTAGCATCTTCCATGGATTAGGAGGGAAAGGTTTTTATTTAAAATTTTCCTTCCTGAATAATGAGAATAGTGATGGATACAAACTTCCTTATATATACAGTCAGCTTTGGCCTGCTTCAGCAGCTGGAGAAGCCAGGCATCACCCTGATTGTTCCGTCAGCAATCCTGGGGGAGCTTGAGAGGCTGTCTGAAAGGGAGAAGAAAGCAAGAGACAAGGACGCTGCGAAGTTTGCCTTATATTATATCTATAAAACCGGGATAAAGATAGTCAAAACAGACGTGAGAAATGCCGACGAGGCTGTGATGGATGTTGCAAAAAAAGAGAATGCTTACCTCGCAACCATGGATGAAACGCTTGCAAGGAACGCAAAGGCAAGGGGGCTGAAAATCGTCGGAATCCGTCAGAAAAAGTATATCGTTCTTCCCTGATGACATAAGCATAATAGGAAAGGTTTAAAAACCAAAAAATTTTCGTAGATTTATGTTCTGTATAAAAGAAATTGAAGATTACATCCGAGTATCCCCGGAATACTTTGCAATGCCTGTCAATGATGCAATATCAAAGCAATTGCAGATAAACTACAAGGACAAGATAGACAAGGACGCAGGGGTGATTGTAGGAGTTTTGAATATTGTCAATATAGGGGAAGGAATCATAATCCCGGGAGACGGGGCAGCATATTACAAATGCACATTCAGGCTGCTGACTTATACCCCTGAAATGCAGGAATTAGTCTTTGGAGAAGTGGATGAGATCACTAACTTCGGGGCTTTCATAAATATAGGGGGGATAAAAGGGATGATACACATAAGCCAGACAATGGATGATTTTGTAAGCTTCAGCAAAAGCAATACTTTAATCGGCAAAAATTCAAAGAGGGGCATGAAAAAAGGGGATCTTTGCCTGTCAAGAATAGTTGCCGTTTCTTATAAATCAGATGAGCCCAAAATAGGCCTGACAATGAGGCAGCCCGGCTTGGGAAAATTAGAATGGATTGCCGAGGACAAAAGAAAAGCCAAGGTAAGCGCCGAGAAAGTTGCAAAGGCTGCTGAGGGCGGAAAGAAAAAGAAAAAAGAATAATTAAAATGGCACAAACAAAAAAAGTTTGCAAGAAATGCAGGGTTTTTGTAGAAGGAGACACCTGTTCTGTATGCAATGGACAGCAATTCAGCGACTCATGGAAAGGGAGAGTCTTTGTCTTCAAGCCAGAAGAGTCTGAAATTGGCAAGAAAATGAGCATTCACAAGAAAGGATTCTACGCCATAAAAACAAAATGAACATCAAAATCATAAAACAGGAGCCGAAAAAACTTCTTTCAAGAGAGGAATTTTATGCAGTGATAGAGGGGGAAAAAACAACCCCTTCCCATAAAATAGTGAAGGAGGAGATTGCAAAGAAAACAGGAAAGAATTCTGAGTTGATTATAATCAAGAAAATAGAGCAAAAATACGGCAAGCCGGAAGTTGAGGTGAAATTTTACATTTACCAGAATCCAGAGGCTTTGAAGAAATTTGAAGTTGAAAAGAAAACTAAACAGGCAGCCCAAGCAGCTGCTCCTGCAAAATAAGATGGCAGGAAAAGAAAAAAAGAAAAAGACAAGCCAGAAGTGGAAGAAATACAAAATTTCAGGCGATAAGATAGAAAGGGCAAGATGCTGCCCAAGATGCGGACCGGGAGTTTTCCTGGCGATGTCAAAGAACAGGGCATACTGCGGCAAATGCCATTACACTGAATTTACCAAGTAAAAGGACCAGTTGTTCAGTACATTAATATACAATTATTCTGAATAAAATTTTATAAAGCTGATTTCTTACATTAGTTGATGAAAAGAGGGCTGATATTGATAGCAGTTTTATTGACAATTTTGATGCTTCCTTTATGCTTTACTTCTTCAAATCTCAAGCTTGACAAACAAGTAACTGAACAATTTGGAAAAGGAAATGTAAAGGTAATTGTGGTTATGAATGATGTAAGTAAACAGATAAGTTCGGCAGGAATTTCAGAGCAAAAAGTCAGACATAAATTCTCCTCATTCAATGGATTTTCCTCAGAATTGAGCGAGGATGAAATAAAACAGCTTGCAGACAATCCATCTGTAAAGGCAATTTACTATGATACCCCCGTTCATACCGCATTGCAGGATTCTGCCCCATTAATCAATGCAACACTGACATGGACAAAACAAGTCAATGGAATCAACATCACTGGAAAAGGATTGAGTGCCTGCGTGATTGATACTGGAATAAACTACAGCCATCCCGACTTGGGAAACTGCACAAATTCAACTTTCTTAGCAGGCAATTGCTCAAAAGTCATTGGCGGCTGGGACTTTGTCAATAATGATTCAGACCCTTATGATGACAATCATCATGGAACGCATGTTTCAGGAATTATTGCGGCAAATGGAAAAATAAAAGGAATAGCTCCTGATGCGATGATTGTAAGCGCAAAGGCGATGAACGGCGCAGGAAGCGGCACACTTTCAGATATACTTAACGCAATGGAATTCTGCATTAATAACAGCGAGAAATATAATATTAGCGTGATAAGCATGTCTATTGGAGACTTGGTTAATTATACTGGTTATTGTGACAGCCAAGATTCAAATCCTCTTTATGTGCCTCTTATAAACAATGCAACTTCAAAAAATATTTCAATAATTGTTGCGGCTGGAAATTCAGGGAATTACACTTCAATGTCATCTCCTGCATGCTTGTCAGGAGTGATTTCAGTAGGAGCCACTAACAAGAGCGATAATATCGCAGGCTTCAGTAATAGGAATAATCTTACAACTGTTCTTGCTCCAGGAGTCAATATTAATTCAACTTATTTATCAGCATCTGGATATGCATTGGATAGTGGAACTTCAATGGCGTGCCCGCATGTTTCAGGAGAAGTTTTGCTTCTTCAGCAGGCGAAATTCCTTCAATCAGGAAGATTCAGCAATATATCTGATATTAAAAATTTGATAAGAAATGGCAAGAATATCACTGATAGTTCAACAGGATTAAATTACACAAGAATTGATGTCTATCTGGCATATCTTGCAGATGTTAATGATACCCAGTTCCCGACATATACATGGATAAGCAAGCCAAATATAAGCTACGGGCTTCCAGCCACTATAAATCTCAGCGCAACTGATGATAATGGAATTACTGTATATAATATAACACTAAACTCTTTATCTTATCAGATGAACAAGTCAGGGGACTATTATGCTTATGTCATTACTCCTGCAAATCTTAATAACATCACTTATAATGTGACTTTCAAAGATGCTGTTGGGAATACAAATATTACTGATACGGTTGTTTTGCAGATAAATGATACTTTATATCCGTCTTATTCAAACATAAGCTATCAGCAAAGCAGCGTTTACAACAGCTCTGCAGTAAATTATTTTAATTCAACATGGGGCGACAATATCCAGCTAAGCAGAGTATGGCTTGTTTTTTATCTGAATTCAACAAAACAGTCAAACTACACAGCTTCAAATGTCTCTTCAATGTATAATGTTACACTTACAAAAATTCCTGCAGGCAATTACTCATTCCAGTGGTTCGCGAATGATACTGCTGGAAATTTGAATTACACCACTGACTTGTATAATTTCAGCATTCTTCAGGCAGATCCCTCATTGAATTTATCATTCAATGTCTCGGGAATACTGTATTACCAGGATATTTTTGTTGAAAACGGGACATTCGTGAACATAAGCGCGACTGCAAGCGCAGAAGGCCCGATTATTCTGTATCTGAACGACAGCAGAATCAGTTCAGGGCTTAATCTGATTTCCAACAGAAGCCAGGTAAACGCTACTGTAAACACGACTGCATCCTATAATTCAACCCAGAATTATTCATCTTCAAGCCTGACAAGATGGATTTATGTTGAAGCCTTTAATCTGGCTCCAAGAGGCAATTTAGTCTCTCCTTCAAATAATAATTATACCAATAATAAAAACGTGACTTTCAAGATAAACGCCACTGATGCAACACTAAAAAATGCCACGTTGTATGTATGGAATTCCACCATAACCTCTAACTATTCTTTGCTTCCGCCAAATTCAACAAATTTGACTGGAATGTATAATGAAACAAACTGGACTTATAATTTAAGCGATGGATATTATTTATGGAATGCCCTCGTTTATGACTTTTCCAGCAATGGAAATTTCCTGGCTGGAAATAACTCCTTTACTGTTGACACAATAAGTCCTGCAGTATCGCTGTCATATTCAAGTCTTAGCATATACGCAGATGAATCTGCATCAATAAACTGCACATTACCATCTGAAGCAAACTTAGATTATCTGAGATTATATGTTGGGGGAGAGGTAAAAAATTCATCCATAATTCCTGCGACTTTAACTTATACACATCTTGGCTCATCAGGAATAGGGACATACAAGATAAACTGCACAGCCATGGATAAAGCCGGAAATTCAGACACTAAAACACAGACATTGACAGTAAGCTCAAGAGGCATCATAACCCCTCCAAGCAGCGGAGGTGGCGGAATAACAACTACGGCTATAAATGTAACTCCAGCAATTGAGACAACGCAGACAGTGCAAATTCAGGCAGATGTTCCTGCAAACATTACAATCCCGGCTGATGTTGCAAAAGAGGGAATCACCAAGATAACAATTACCACATTGATTAACATAAGCAGTGTTGAAATCAACTTAAAGAAACTGGATTCTGCGGCAGCAGGCGCGGGAGAAAATGTTTACAAATACTTTAACATTTCAGCAAAAAATCTGAATGAATCATCAATAAAAAATGTCTCGATTGATTTTGAAGTAACTCAGAATTGGATAAGCTCAAATAACCTGAATAAAAGCACTGTAAAACTGAAAAGATACAAGGATGTCTGGACAGAGCTGAATACTATACAAATTTCAGAGGATTCTGACAAGGCTTATTTCAGAGCTGAAACTCCAGGATTCAGCTTTTTCGCCATTACTGCAGAAAAGAATGCTGTTCCGACAACCCCTCCAGGCGAGGAAGAGCCGAAAACAAGCAAAAAGATGTTTATGATAGGGATTGTCGCTGTATTGATAATAGCATTAATCGCATTTATCTGGTATGCTTTCTTGAGAAAAAAGCCTTCGGAATAGGCATTGCATTAAAATAAAAAAACGTGGGGCCAATATTCTAATAAGATATAATGGCGTAATCCACTAAAACTCTAAGAGTTTTTTTCTAATAAATAATTAGTATGAATCATCAATCTTCTGAACAATTGAGTCTGATAAACCCTTGAAGAAGCCTTTCTGACGGTCAAAGAGATGTCGGAAAGGCTTCTCTCCGGGCAAAAAGAGGTGATGTTATTATATAGTAGTGGCACTATTTAAACTTTTCGGTTGTAGTAATTATAAAGTGACAGCCTAATAGGTTATATAATGCATCAGCCAGCCAATCTTTAAATAGTTTTCCGGATATATTGGATAATGGAAATGAGCAACGGCAAGATGGGCAACAGCGAGATATACAATCTTCTTGTCTCAAGGGAATTAAGCTGGCATCAGATTATTAATGACCTAATCCAGTCAGAGCAGCTTGACCCGTGGGATATTGACATCAGCATACTATCTCAAAAATACCTTGAAAAAATCAGGGGATTGGAAGATGCCAATTTTTTCATTTCCTCAAAAATACTTCTGGCAGCAGCGATTCTGCTGAGGATAAAATCCGAGCTTTTGCTGAAATATTACATCAAAAGCCTTGATGAAATCCTTTTTGGCAAGGAAGAAAAGAAGGAAAAGTTGCCTTTGAATATTAATCTGGACGATGTTAACGACTTGATTCCAAGGACTCCTTTGCCCAGGATGAAAAAAGTCACTTTGCAGGAGCTCATGAGCGCATTAAACAGGGCAATAATGACTGAGCACAGAAGGATAAAAAGAGAAATCTACACCAAACATGCCATAACAAGATTTGAGGCCTTCCTTCCTAAAAGAAGGACAAATGTCAGGCTGAAAATCAGGGAACTTTACCAGAAAATCATCAGATTCTTTTCAAAAGACAAGGATCAGAAAATGTCCTATACGCAACTTACTAATAATTCAAGGGAAGAGAAGCTTTCAAGCTTCATGCCAATTCTTCACCTGGACAACCAGGAAAAGATAATGCTCGAACAATTAAATCATTTTGACGAGATTTACATTTATCTTAAAAGCAGGACAATTTCACAGGAAGATTTCACCAATCAGCTGACTGAGCAGGAAAAGAAAATAGAAGAGATGAAAAATGCCGATGGTTTTGTTGAAGAAGACAATTCAGAATCAGCGCCTGATAAGATGGGAGATTTTGACAGGGTTTAAGCCTTCAGAACATCAATCAATTCTTTCTCAGAAAGCATTTTCTCTTCGCCGGACTTCATATTCCTCAATTTTGCTTTCTTTTTCTTCGCTTCTTCCTCTCCAAGGAAGATTACATAAGGCAGCTGGTATGAATTTGCAAACTCAAGAGCCTTTGAGATTTTTCCAAACATGACTAAGCAGGGAATATTGTTTTTTCTCATGCTCTCTGCAAGGCTTACAGACTTTTCATCCTGTCCTATTGAAATAATCAAAATTCTGGCGTCTTTTGCATCTACCTTTGCGAGGAATGACAGCCTTTCAAGACCGCAGGATATTCCTGTTGACTGGATGTTATTGATTAAATATGAGCCGCCTCCAAAAAGAGATTCTTTCATTTCCTCTGTTTTTATCTCAAAAATAGAGCCGTTATAATAGCTTAATCCCCTGGCAAGAGAAGGCTGGAAATTCACAGCCACATTATATTCTTTGCAGGAGTCTTTCAATTCTTTTATTTCCTTGTAAGAATCATATTTTTCAAAAAAAGATTCTGGTTTCTTGAAAAGGGCAAGCAATTTTTCTGCCTTATATTTCTTAAGATTTGCCTTGACTTCCTTTTCGCCAAGCTTGTCCAATTTATCTATCTCTCTTATTACTTGCGCCTTATCTTTTATTCCTTCCTTGTCAAGAATTTCATTGAGCAGCTTGCGATTATTGAAATAGATTATTGCTTTGATTTTCAATTCTTTCAGAATTTCAGATATTAAGGCAAGAATCTCTGCCTCATCCTTTATTGTTGAGCCTATGACATCAACATCGCATTGCGTAATCTGCCTCACTCTGTTGGCGGATGTAGGCTCGTCACGAAAGACTTCCCCAATCTGGTATCTTTTGTAGGGCATTTTCTTATTCTGGGAAGTTCTTTTCAGCTGAAAGGTAAACTCATATCTTAATGCAAGCTTTCTCTTTCCTTTATCCTCTAATTTAAAGATGTCGGAAATAGCCTCATCCTCCTGCTCACCTTGCTTTACAAAATCCTCAAATTCTATTATTGGAGTCTCGGCAGGCTCAAAGCCATAAAGTCTGAATTTTCTAATCAGAATGTCTTTTATCCATTCTCTTTTTCTGGCTTCCTCTCCTATAAAGTCTTTGAATCCTTTGACCAATTCTCCTGTCATTTTAACCTTCCTTCTATCAGTATATTATATTTGCTAGGTTTAATATTTAATCCCTTGTAAAAATCAAGAAGCTTGCCTTTTTTGCTGGCTATCCCCATTATTGTTTTGAATCCTCTTTTCTTGTATATTCCTAATATTTCTTTCAAGATAAATGTTCCTAATCCTTTTCTTTGGCATGAGCTTTTAACTGCAATCTCCTCTAAAAAAGCCACTTCATCCGGAAGCCCTATGCTTCCCTTGACATTGACTATCGCAAATCCAACTAAGTCTTTTCCAGAATTTAACTTCCATATCTCGCAGAAAACTGCATAATCTTTTATCTTTTTCAATGCCAATGGAAACGTCCATTTTTCATTCCACGGGAATTTGGAGTATTCTGTCTTGTATATTTCCGCAATTTTCCTTATATCCTTGCCAGAAGCTTTCTGCAGTCTCATTTTTCACCTCTTGCTCTTTGCTCTTGCGCTTTCAGCGCTAGTAAATCAGGCGCTTTCAGCGCTAGATAGGCCGCGACTGGGAATCGAACCCAGGTCATCCGGGTTCTGTTGGTGTACAGGGTGTTACACACTATACCATCCACAGCCGAAAGTTCTACCATTAAACTATCGCAGCCATTATATTTATTCTTAATTAAAGAACCATTAAAAACCTTATCAAAAGCACAGCTAGAATTATTATTTCTTTCAATGAACAAACACCTTTGCTTGTGCCATAATAACCGGAAATTTGGATGATATTTAAAGTTTTCTATCAAAAAAACGAATTATATTCGTTTTTAGGATGCTAAAAACATTTTTTATGTTTTTTTCACAACATAAAATCTTATAAACTGCCTTCTTCTGATTAACTTATAAAAAAGGTGCATTATGGAGATTTCAGCGTTAGCTTCTGGAAGTTCAGGAAACTGTTTCTATGTTGAGAATGAAGGAAATGCGGTGCTGATTGATGCAGGAATTTCAGCAAAGCAGATTGTTGAAAGATTGATGAATTTGAAGAAAAGCGCTGAAAATATAAAAGGGATTTTCATAACCCATGAGCACGGAGACCATGTAAGGGGTGTTGATGTGTTTGCCAGGCAATTCCAGGTTCCTGTTTTCGCAACCAAAAAAACAGCCAAGAACTGCTTCCTTTGCTCTCAGGAGGATTTGATAAACCATATAAAAAACAATGAGATTGTTGATTTGGGCGGGATGAAAATAGAGGCATTTTCCAAGCCCCATTCATGCGTTGATCCAGTCTCTTACAACATTTTCAATGGAAAAAGAGTTTCTGTCATTACAGATGTGGGCTATGCAAGCCAGAACATCATTGACAATGTTTCAGATTCTGATTTTCTTTGCCTGGAGTCTAATCATGATGAGATGATGCTTGAGCAAGGACCGTATCCTTACTTTCTTAAAAAATGGATAAAAAGCAATGAGGGACATTTGTCAAACCTGCAGTCTGCCCTGTGTGTCCTGGAGTATGCCAATAAAAAACTCGGGCATATTATCCTCTCGCATTTAAGCCAGATAAACAACAAGCCAGAATTGGCACTGGATACTTTCAATTTTCTGCTTAAAGAAAGAAAAGACCTGCATGCAAAAATCTCTGTTTCTGAAAGATTTAACGCAACGCCGCTCTTTAAAATCTAGAAACTTAGGGGAATCTCACTCATCTTTTTTCTCTTGATTGCCTTGGCTATAAAATAAACCGTTCCAACTAAAATCACGGCAATAAAAACATACGGCCATAATGCCGGCAAAGGCGGCGCAAGCAGTTGGGTTGGAACAGCCCCTGAAGCCTGCATTTCCGAGTACATCCTGTAAAAGATGCCTATGCCGCTTAAAAGCATCAGCGCCTTGAATACATTTCCAAGCCCTTTCTGCGCAAGGCTTTCTTTCCTTGCCCTTCTTTTTGCCATGGAATGAGTAAACATTATGGATTTAAATATATTTTGCAAAGATATTCTTGTTTTTCATCAATGCTTTTAAGCCATAAAAAGCATTAAGAAGGGTTAAAATGGGGCTTGATAATATAGAAGATTGGATAGAATACTGCAAGAGACTCAGGGACAATGTTGTTTCAGAGGATGCAGAAAGCAAAGAAAAAAAATACCTTCTGGCAAATTTTACTGGAACCGAGCAGCAAAAAGACATAGAGGCAAGAACGCCCCTGATAGATGATTATTTCAGGGTAAAAATCAACGTCAAGGCATTTGATGAAACCGAGATGCAGAGAAAGGGCAAGCACGCAATTGACTTCTATGACAACAAGCAGGTTTTTGACTCACTTGCGGATGAATTTGACATGCCTTACTGGGCATTCATGTCGTTAAAAAATACTCCCTTGAGGGATTTCAACAACACTTTTATCTATCAGCTTAAAGCATGCAACATTGACTGCCCGTGGTGCTATGTTGACGACTGCAATAAAAACGGCGAAAAGGGAAACGGGAAGTTTTTTTCCTCAAATGAGATTTTTGATGTTTTTGAGAAAAAAAGCATGACGCAGAATATAAGGAATTTTAGGCCGTCTGGAGGAGAGCCGACATTGGCAGTAGAGCAGTGGCTTGAGAGCCTGAGGCAAGTTGAAAAAAGAGGGCTTAACGTTTATGTGCAGGGAGACACTAACCTGACAACAGGGCATCTTATGGATTATCTTGAGAAAGATGATTGGAGCTTAGAGCCGCATATTCTTGAGAAAGTTGGAGAGCACGACAACTTCGGATTGCTGTGCTCATTCAAAGGAACAGATGAGGAAAGCTTTCTTGAGGCATGCGGATTCATGAAAAACGAGAACGGAAAATTCGTCCCTGACAAGAAATTTGCCTTTCTTGAAAATGAGAGATGGTACACATTTGAAAAGCTGACAAGGGCCGGAATTGACACTTATCCTTTTATCTATGCGCCCAATCCAAAGACTTTGGAGAAGTTTATGGAGAACGGGGCAAGAATGTTCGGAGACGGGTTTTACCTGAAGACATGGATTGTCAAGTTAAAGCTTTACGGCCCTGAAAAAGAGAGACTATCAAAGATTGGCATCAATTCAGAGGACTATCAGAAAAAGCTTGATTCTGATTTTGCAGCCTCCAAGGAAGTGATGCAGAATCTAATCCAGAAAAAATACGGATTGAATTATCAGGCTATTCCAAGAACCGGGATAAAACTCTATAAGAAAGTAATGTCCCCTCTTTTTTCTGAAAGAAAAATAAAACTATAAAAAGGGGCTCGCGAGAACAGCGTCATGCCCCTGCCGAAGGCGATGGGGTTTGGTTATCCGAGAGGGATGTTTTTTGGTCTTATGCCCTGTTGGGGCATATTCTGTTAATCTCTCGATGCTGGCGTAGTTTTTAAGGATTGTCGAGATTGGAGTGATAGCTTAAATCAAGCCAAAAATCAGTCCTGCAATTGTAGAGTATAAGATTACAAGTGCAACATAAACAAGAGTTTTCTTTGTTCCCAAAACCTTTCTGATTACAAGCATACTAGGAAGGCTTAAAGAAGGTCCTGAAAGAAGCAATGCAAGAGCAGGACCTGAAGCCATTCCTTTAGCAATTAGAGCCTGTAATATTGGAACTTCTGTTAATGTTGAAAAATACATAAATGCTCCAAATATTGAAGCAATTAAGTTTCCGAGCAGAGTATTATGCCCCACTAAGCTTTCTATTAGAGTTTGGGGTAATAGAGGCATAATAAATCCTGCAATGAAAACCCCTATAAACAATAATGGGATCAGCATCTTTGAAAAGCTCCATGTTTCTTCAAGCCATTTTTGAGTGATGTGGTCTCTGAATTTCCATAAAACTAATCCAACAACACTTAAGGTAAAAACCGCTATTAAAGAGTATTTTAAGAGTTTATCAATCTGCAGGCCATTAACAACTAAAACTGCAACCATTAATCCGAAAAAGACTGCAAGAGTAATGTTTGACAGCTTTGATTCTTCTGATTCCTGAACTATTAATTTTTCCTTGCTAACCTTTTCTCTAAAGATAAGGGCCATTGTTAATCCTACCATTATAGAAAGAGAAATCGCTGCAATTACTCTTGCCAAGCCAATTTTATAGCCTAATATAGACATAGTCAAGAATATTGCGGCAATGTTAATTGCCGGCCCTGCAAATAAGAATGTTATCGCAGGGCCTAAGCCTGCGCCTCTTTTTCTTATTCCTGCAAACAAAGGCAGAATAGTGCAAGAGCAAACCGCCAATATTGCCCCTGAAACAGAAGCGACGCCATAAGAGACAAATTTATTTGCCTCATGCCCTAGATATTTCATAACCTTGTCTTTTTTGATAAAGACAGCTATTGCTCCCGCAATGAACAATGCTGGAACTAAACAGGTCAAGACATGTTTCTGAGCATATTCATGCAATAAATCAAAAGCAGATAAGATTGAAGTTTTAAACCAAGCTGTCTGAGAAGGAACGAGGTATAGAATTCCAAATACTAAAACTATCCATAATAGCATACTCCAGTCTTTTCTTTCCATTTTTATTTAGAACTCTTTTTAATCTCTTTCTTGAGTTTGTCAACAGCAGGAAGCTTTTTAGTAAAGACAACCTTTTTGTTAAGTAAAGTAACAGGCAAGTCTTTCTTGTCTACTGCAATGCTTTTGTGTTCCAAGATAAACCTCTTATATGCTATAGCTCGCAAATCTAGAATATTTTTACTATAGGATTTTTCAAGCCTATTTATTATCCTTATAACTTTCCTTGTAAGCTTACTGAACTTCTCATTTTTATTCACTGTTTTCTTATAAACAAACCATATTTTGATTTTTTTTATCTTAGCCATTATCTATTTAGAACTCTTTTTGATTATTTCGAGAAGCTTTTTTTCATTTTCAGGCATCCCTGTATTTGCAACTTTGCCATTAACAAGCAAGGCAGGACTTCCTATGACTCCTAGCTCAATTAATTCATTAATATCTTTAGAATATTCAACATCTGCTTTGATTTTGCCTTCTTTCTTCAAAGACAAAACCATTTCATGCAGTTTATGGCATGTCGGACAGCCTGAACCAATAACTTTTATTTTCATTTTTTCATCCTGCACAACAGCCATCTGTTGTGTTTAATTCAGACTTTCTTAATTCCAATTCTTTTTTGATTTTAGGAAGAATATCGAACTCTGTTATTATTTTCTGAGCTTTCTTTCTTGTTTTATCGCCCTCTGCAAATTTTATTGCCTTAGCAGGGCATAGATTTGCACAGGTTTGGCATCCAACAAGGCAATTATTCGGGCTGGTGACTATTGGCTTTTTCTTGCAATACTCAAATCTATAAACCCCTCTGCCACAAGTTGCAGCACACAATCCACAACCAATACATTTTTCATCATCAATAGAAGGTTTCCAGTCAATTTTATCCCTGTCAATTCCATGCCACTCGCTAAATTTTTTGTTGTCTTTTTGTTCCATATTAAAAAATATTACTTTATTAGTTCTTAGATTTTAATCCAATAGCTGAGATAACGAGCCCTACAATATACATTACAAAGCCATAAACACATGAAGGCACACTGAGAACAGTGGCACTGCAAGTTCCTAATGCGCATACTTGCTGGAATATTTCAGTATAGCTCAAATAACCTGAAAATAATGCTCCTGCAATTGATACTCCGAATAAAGCTTTTAATGCTGTTTGTTTTTTCATGTTTATAATCCTCCTTTAACATATTGATGAACATCAATATTTAAATCTTTTGTTCAAATCCAAATTCTCCAGGTGTAATAAACGCCCACAATAAGGAAAGTTATAGCAATAGCATATCTCATGTATTTTTCAAAAGTCTGAACTTTGTTCATGACTTTTCCAATTTTGGAAACACTGAATGTCAGAATAAAAGCGAAAATTATGACTGGAAGTCCTGTTGCCAATGCAAATATGGATGGAATTAAAATTCCGTCTGAATAAGTCAATGCCAAAGGAATCAGCATTCCAAAGAACAAAACAGCACTAAATGGGCAGAAGGCCAATGCAAATAAAACTCCTAGCAAAAAAGCGCCAAGATAGCCTTTTTCAGACAATTTTTCCTTTAATCTGTTAATCTTATCTCCTGACTTCAATGAAGGCAGTTTAATGAAATTAAGCATTATCAAACCAATAAAAATCAGCAATGGGCCTAAGATTCTTTCGCCATATTTTTGCAAGAATAATGAAATTGCCTGAACATTAACTCCTATATAGACAATTAAACTAGCCAACAAAACATAAGTAAACATTCTTCCTAAAGTATAAACAATGCCAGTCCACAAGGTCTTTTTTCCATCTCCAATTTTCTTAGAAATATAGGCAATTGCAGTGATATTTGTAGCAAGAGGGCAAGGGCTTAAAGCAGTCATCAAGCCGATGAAAAATGCAGCAATCAATGGAAAGCTGCTTGTGCCCATAGACTGCATAAAGGACATTAGAGTCATTTTAATTTCCTGAGAACTTCTGTTCAATCACGCCTTTTAGATAACTCATGTAATCCTCTTTGTTATCTATTTTATACCACACTTCTGTATCTTCTTGTTTTGAAAAGCTTCCATCTTCCCCATAAACTCCAATTAGCAATGAAGAACCTTTAGCTTCATACTTATCTGCAAGTGCTTTGTTTTCAGGCAATTCAATATTAACACTGGCAAAAACAAGCTTTCCAGATTTTAATTCATCAGCAAAATAAGTGTTTACAGTTTCTTCAGCTAATGCTCCAACCGTTTTACAGGTATAGCATTGTCTTGTTGCATGAAAATGATAAACTTCTACCTTTGCAATATCTGAAGAAAGTTTGCTATCTCCTGGAGCAGTCGCATTGCCATTAATGTATTTTGGTACAAAGAAAACTAAAAGTAGGATAAATATTCCTATTCCAAGATAAATCAGTTTATTCATTTTGTTATTTCAAGCTTTAGACTTTCTAAAGGAATCCCCCCATATTGGCGCTGGGAAATATTCTTATCTTCATTAAGGATTTTTACATTAAAACCTGCCTTCTTTATTTTATTAATATAGTCTTCTTTTTGCAAAGCCCCTGCAACACATCCTGTTAATAAATCCTCATCGCTTTTCTGCTTTTCAGTTAATTTTCCTGTTAGAACAATATCTGAAACAAACATCTTGCCTCCTTTTTTTAAAACTCTATAACTTTCAGAGAAAACCTTGTCCTTATCTGGGGCAAGATTAATAACGCAGTTACTTAT
>Ga0315274_10000700_pt1 | contig 52212 bp, 36 predicted proteins | sample YL17G02_20_MG_FD_203700 | JGI IMG/M metagenome (GOLD analysis project Ga0315274, IMG submission 203700) | Sediment microbial communities from Yellowstone Lake, YNP, Wyoming, USA - YL17G02_20 | ecosystem: Environmental > Aquatic > Freshwater > Lake > Sediment | place: USA: Wyoming | collected... | reverse complement strand
ACACCGCCCGGTCCTCGACCACCTCCGCCAAGCCCTTACCGCCCACCGCGCCGCAACCCCGCTTCCTGCTCTGTGCCCAACGGGGGTGTGAACGGTTACCACCACCATCGGCTGGCGACTTACCAATCCCGGCTCTCCGCCAAACTCGCTGATTCTTGTGGTCGCCCGACCGCTGGATTGCGGAACACCAACTTCAACGCCTCGTCAGGGAGGAGACTTACCCCCTTGCAACCGCTTTCCCAGTACTGGCAAGGGCTTTGGCCCACGAAATCGAACGGTCGCCTCTTGCAAGCTCTTGTGGTCAGCCAGCTTCCATCAGCGGAAATGGCGGAGAGCCCCAATCCCAAGCTGGCCGCGATGTTCCATCCCTATTCGATGGGCGAAACGGCCGAGAACGTCGCCCGCAAGTACAAACTTTCCCGCGAGGAGCAGGACCGATTCGCGTACGAGTCGCAGATGAAGTGCAAGGCCGCGATGGAGGGCGGACGATTCGCCGATGAGATCGTACCCGTCGAGATTCCGCAGCGAAAAGGGTCGCCGTCCGCAGCGACTGGAAAGCAGGCCCGTCAGCCGTCCGATCCCCTTGGAAAACGGCTTGCGGAGCCGAACGCCAAGTATCTGGGAAGTCGCCGGAATCAGGAATAAAACGCCTTCCCAGCGGCACGCGACTTGCTATGATTTCCGGCGTAGTCGGCCGAGCGGTTTGGCCGGTTTTGAGTTGAACACACGGTACCAGCGAACCATAGCCCTTACGAAGGGCCGGTGCCCCGTGGGGAGGGGTTGTTTTCACGCGGTGGGCGGCGTAACGAACCCCGGAGTCTGAACGTTCCATGAGACTGGCAGTCCCCAAGGAAGTTGTTGCCGGTGAACGGCGGGTGGCGCTGGTTCCGGAGACTTGCAAGAAGCTGATCAAGGTCGGAGCGGAGATCGCCGTCGAGGCCGGCGCGGGTCTAGCGTCCTACTTTTCCGATGAGGAGTACCGCAGCGCCGGCGCGACGATTGTCGCTGAGGTCGCCGCGCTATTGGCCGACGGCGACTTTGTGCTCAAGGTCCAGCCGCCGGTCGAACAATCGGCCACTGGACGACATGAGGCCGACCTGTTCAAGTCGGGTTCGATTCTACTGACCACCCTCTATCCGACACGCAATCTCGACGCCGTTCGGCGACTCGCCTCACGGGAGATCACCAGCTTCGCGGCCGACTGCTTTCCGCGGACGACCCGTGCCCAGACGATGGACGTTCTTTCGTCGATGGCCAACATCGGCGGATACAAAGGGGTCATCATCGCCGCCGACGAGTTGGCGAAGTATTTCCCGATGTTCATGACCGCGGCGGGGACGGTGTTCGCGGCGAAGGTATTCGTGATCGGGGCGGGGGTAGCCGGACTGCAGGCGATCGCCACGGCCAAACGCCTCGGCGCCACCGTCGAAGCGACCGACACGCGGCCCGTGGTGAAAGAACAGGTCGAGAGCGTCGGCGGGAAGTTCGTCGGCGTGGAGGCGGGCGAGGCGGCGCAGGATGAACGCGGGTACGCCAAGGAACTATCGAAGGATTTCTACGAGAAGCAGGCGGCGCTAATCGGCGATCGTTGCGCGGTCAACGACGTCGTAATCACCACAGCGCTGATCGGCGGGGTGAAAGCGCCCAAGCTCATCACCGAGGAGATGGTGAAGAGGATGCGGGCGGGGTCGGTGATCATTGACCTCGCCGCGGAGGGCGGGGGGAACTGCACGCTGAGCGAGCCCGGGCGGACCATCGAAAAGTACGGCGTGAAGATTTGTGCGCCGTTGAACCTGCCCTCGCAGATGCCGCTGCACGCCAGCACGCTCTACTCGCGCAATCTGGCGGCGTTCGTCCTGGCGTTCTGGAAGGACAAGGCGTTCACCCTCGATTTGAACGACGAGATTCAGAAGGCGTCGGTGATTACGCACGGTGGGCAGGTCGTGCACGAGCCGACGAAGGCGGCGTTGGCGACGGGTTCGTGACCGGCTGGATAGTCGGCGCCTTAATAATCAGAGCCGCGAGCGCGAGCTCGCGGACACACACACGCCCGTGTCACCGGGCTTGCGCCCGGTGCTCTGATCGTCGGTAATGAGGAATGCGCTAGGAGCACATCGTATGCAGCAGTTGGACCTGTGGTCGATGTTGTTCGTGTTCATGCTCGCGACCTTCCTCGGATTCCTGTTGATCCGCAACGTGTCGCGGCTCTTGCACACCCCGTTGATGTCCCTGACGAACGCCATCTCGGCCATCGCCGTGGTCGGGTCGATCATCATCGCGGGCGAGCAGAAGACCACCGCGACAACGGTCCTGGGGACGATCGCGGTATTCGCATCGATGACCAACATTATCAGCGGCTTCCTGCTGACCGATCGCATGCTCAAGATGTTCAAGAAGCGGGAGCCGGGTAAGTGAACCACAATTTCTACGAGCATTTAACCCAGTTCACGTACCTGGTCGCCACCGCGCTGTTCATTTTTTCGCTGAAGTGGCTAAGCCACCCTAAGACTGCGCGGCGCGGAGTTCTCGCGGGCGTTTTGGCGATGACCGCCGCCATTGGCGGCACATTCCTTCATCATGAAATCCGGCATGTTGTCGGGCAATCCGGCTTCTTCGAAGCGTTGAAGTGGATCGGCATAGCGATAGCGGGCAGCATCATTGTCGGCATTCCGCTGGCGATGGTGCCGCTGACGGCGGTTCCACAGCGAACGGCGCTTTCGCATTCATTCGGCGGATTGGCGGCGGGGTTGGTGGGAACCGCGAAGTACATGTTGTGGTACGGCGAGGGCGAAGGTGCGCTGACCAAGTTTCGCATGACCGCGATCATCGTCGAGATCATCCTTGGATATCTCACGTTCACAGGGAGCTTGATGGCGTGCGGGAAGTTGCAGGAATGGATTCCGACGCGGCCCATCACGTACAAGAATCAGAATCTCATCAACCTGGCGCTTCTGACCGTGGCGATCGGCGTGGGCGTGCTGATCATTTTCCAGCCGATGCTGTGGTGGCTATTCCCACTGGTGATATTGTTTTCGCTGACGTTCGGTGTGCTGCTCATTATCCCCATCGGCGGGGCGGACATGCCCACCGTGATATCGCTATTGAACGCCTATGCGGGACTGTCGGCCGTAGCGATGGGTTTCGTTCTGGAGAATAAGCTCCTGATTACCGCCGGGGCGTTGGACGGGTCGTCGGGGTTCATTCTCTCGGTCATCATGTGCAGAGCGATGAACCGTTCGTTCGCCAATGTGCTGTTCGGCGCCTTCGGGCAGGTCAAGGCGTCGGCGGCCGTCGCCGAGCAGCGAACCGTGAAGAGCGCTACGGCTCAGGATGCGGCGCAGCTTCTCGAACAGGCGCAGCTCGTCGTTGTGGTACCGGGATATGGAATGGCCGTCGCCCAGGCGCAGCACCGCGTTCGCGAGTTGTACGATCAGCTCACCAAACGCGGGGTGGACGTGAAGTTCGCCATCCACCCCGTGGCGGGTCGAATGCCCGGGCACATGAACGTGCTGCTGGCGGAGGCCGAAATCCCCTACGACAAGCTCACCGAAATGGACGACATCAACCCGGAAATGCCCCGCGCGGACGTCGTACTGGTCATCGGTGCCAACGACGTGGTCAACCCCGCCGCTCGACATGACAAGGGCAGCCCCATTTACGGAATGCCCATCATCGACGCGGACAAGGCCAAGACTTGTCTCGCCATCAAGCGCACCATGAACCCCGGCTTCGCCGGAATCGAAAACGAACTGTACTACGCGGACAACACCTTGATGGTATTCGGCGACGCGAAAGCGGTGGTGGGGGACTTGGTCAAGGAGCTCTCCGCCCAAGGCGGCATTCATTGAGCACTTCCCGCGGAATCCGCTTTCCGCGACTCCCGGTTCTGATTCGCGCGGGAAAACCGCGTGTGGTCAGGTAGGGCAAACCCTTAAGCACTTCGCGTAGGTAATTCGCTCGAATAGGGTGAATACCCCATCTACGAGTGCTTACACTTTGACGATCCTATGCAATAGGTCGACGGTACAAAGGAACTCACGCATGTCGGTATTCATGGACCGCGGGATGAAGTCGGACAGCACCGTCTTCGTGATCGAGGGCGATGCCGACGTTTGCGCCACGATCAAGGTGCTCGCGCAATCGCTCGGAACTGCGGTGGAGACGTACGACTCGGCGCAATCTTTCCTAGACTTCTTCCGACCTGAGAAGCCGGGGTGTTTGGTCGTCGACCTTCGCCTTCCCGGGATGGGCGGGTTGGAGCTTCTGGAGAGACTGGCCGCGGAGCCCCTCAAACCCGCAGCGCTCGTCCTCACGGGTTCCGCCGATGTCCCCTCGGTGGTACGGGCGGTACGGGCGGGCGCCGTCGGATTCCTCGAAAAGCCCTTCGACCCGGAGATCCTGAAGCAGCACATCCGGGAGGCGGTCGAGGCGGACGAACAAGCGCGGCAACATTACTATGTTCGCCGGGAGGTTCGCGAGCGGTACGCCTCACTGACGCCGCGAGAGCGGGAAGTGCTGGAGATGATTATAACCGGCAAGGCCAACAAGGACATCGCGGCGATTCTGCACCGCAGTCAGAAGACGATCGAAGTGCATCGCACGCACGTGATGAAGAAGATGCGTGCCGGGAACGTCGCCGACTTGGTCCGGCTCGTGGTCACGAGTCGAGTGACTGAGGAGAAACCCCAGCTCGGAATACGGAAAACGCGCATGGATTTCCCGCGTCCGATGACCGATCCACGAGGGCGTCTCTTTGCCCAGGGCGATAGGACGTCGCGTGAAGTCGGTGCGAGAGTCGCTGTCGCCGCGGGCGAGTTTTGAAGGACGACGGATCGTCGATGGGCGCGTACGGCGCGCCCGAAACAGAAAGGTCATTCACCAACGTTACCCCGACCGCACTGCGGGCCGCGACGGGGCGAGGACGGTCCTCGACCCCGTCGTCGGCCCCGCAGTGATTTCTCTCTCGAGGCAATCCCTGCAGACGACATTGTGCCACTGCTGTGTCAGCAGTGGGTCCGTCGGTTCGCTTCTTCCGCACTGCTCACAGAGCAGTGGCACTCAACGGCAATTACGGTTTCGACGGCTTCAGAATCAACGCGTCATAGATCAAGGCCGCGAGGACTCCCCCGACGACCGGTCCCACCCAATAAACCCAGTGTTGTGACCACAGCGACGCCGTGGCGTTTCCGCCGGCGATCAGCGTGCCGATCGCGCGGGCGGGGTTCATCGCCGCCCCCGTGATCGGGCCGCCCATGAAGATGTCCATGGTGACCGTAAGACCAATCCCGAAGCCGCCGATCTTCGGCGCCCGCGAATCCACCGCGGTTCCAAAGACGGCGAAGAGCAGCAGGAAGGTCAATAGAATCTCGACGAGCACGGCCGTGCCGGCTGAAACGGTCGCCGAATTGAAGAACGGCGTTCCGAGTTTGCAGCCTTCGATGGCGGCCCGTCCGGTCATGGCGGCGCCGGTCTGCGTCAAGCCGCCGAAGATGATCGCGAGGAGGCAACCGGCCACTGTCGCCCCGGCGCATTGGGCAATGATGTAAGCTACACCGGCCCCCGGTTTGATGCGCCCGGTGACGATCATCGCCGCAGTCACGGCCGGATTGATGTGCCCGCCACTGATGTTCATAGTGGCCGAGACCACGATCGCAAGTGCGAGCCCGTGTGCCCACGCGATTCCCATGATTCCCGGCTGGCCGCCGGTCCAGGTCGTCGTCAGGATCGCTCCAGCACCAATGAACGTCAGTGTAAAGGTGCCGATAAACTCGCACACGAGGTTCTTCGTTTGGTTTGCCATATCTGAGCATCTCCAGTGAAAGATTGAGGCCCCGACCCGCCTCGAATCAAGCCGCAATCCGTGATCGCCGCTTCCCGCTATCGGCCAGCATTGTCGCCGCCGGGCGGTCGTACGCCAAAGACGAAACCCGACCCCGGAACACGGATTTCGTGGGTCGGAGGGGCGACCTCGGTTGTTTACCCGGACCATTGACTAGGCGGGAACGCGGCGTTAAACTAGGTACCTTCGATTCATGGAGCAAGGGCTTGTGCGGTGGGCCAGGGGGCTCGGCTAGTGCTCTGTCGCAGCCAAACTTTCAGGTTCGGTGTTTTGTGGCACAGCGGCCCTCCGTGCCCTATGGCCCAGCCGAGGGCGGCTGGGCCACACCGAGAGCTGGGTCGGATTCACAACGGGATTCCGGATGCATCCTGAACAGAGAGGGTGGGGCGCTTTCGGCGCATATTCGCTTACCGGCGATCTACCGCAGGAGCAAACGCTCGCGGTGCTCGAGGCGAAGCTGGCCGAGTTGGATGACCGCACGGACCTGCCGCCGGCGGAGAGATCGGCCGAGCGGGCGGCGCTGCGGGCGGCTTGGTTTGACGCCGCCCGGCAAATCTACGCCGACCTCAAACCGTGGGAGACGGTCTTTGTGGCCCGCCACCCTCAGCGTCCGTTGGTCCGCGACTACATCCACCACCTAGTCAAAGACTTTTGCGAGCTGCACGGCGACCGCGTGTTCGGCGACGACCCGGCGATCGTGACCGGGTTCGGCTTCATCGCCGAGCGGCGAGTCCTGATCGTGGGGCACAATCGCGGGCGGTCGCTCGACGAACGAGTGGCGTGCAACTTCGGATGCGCGCACCCCGAAGGGTATCGCAAGGCTTTATCGAAGATGCAGCTTGCGGCCAAGTTCGGCGTGCCCATCGTGTCGTTGATTGATACGCCCGGCGCGTATCCGGGCACGGAGGCGGAGGAACGGGGGATCGCCCGTGCGATCGCGGCGAACCTCGTGGCCATGCCGCGGCTTCGCGTGCCGCTGGTGTCGGTGGTGATCGGCGAAGGGGGCAGCGGCGGCGCCTTGGGGATCGGCGTTGCGGACCGAATGGCCATGTTCGAGCACAGCATCTTCTCGGTGATCTCGCCGGAGGGATGTGCGGCGATCCTGTGGAAGACGAGCACTCAGGCCCAGGCCGCGGCGGCGGCGCTGAAGCTGCGAGCAAGCGATTTATTGGAACAGGGCCTCATTGATGAGATCCTCCCCGAGCCGGTGGGCGGGGCGCACCGCGACCACGCGGAGGCGGCTGCGGCGTTGGAACGGTTTGTGGTCAAGGCGCTCGACGAGCTTTTGTCGATGCCCGCCGATGCCCTTCTCGAACAACGCCACCAACGGCTTCGGACGATGGGTTCGTCTTTCCAGCACGTTCGCGCGGAGCGCAACACGGCCTAGGAGTCTGTCCGAGTAATACCACTTTCGTTACTCGGACAGCATTCTGAGGGTACTTTCGGGGTCCAAAAGGTAGGTTGGACTAAACCGCTGCGCGGTAGTGTTCGCCTCGTCGGCGGTCTATACCGTCTGCTGAGCCGCCGCTGGGTTTTTCACGCTTCCGTCCGGCTCGCTTACTTGTAACGCCGAGATTGCGTCATTCTGTTCCTTCCGAGCTCTCCGCGTGGAGAGCCATCGTGGTTCTTTCGGAAGGAGCGATGGATGACCCCGTTACGCCAACGAATGATCGACGACATGCGCCTGGTCGGACTGTCGGACGGCACGCAGCCGTCGTCGGATCCACCCGTCCAGGTCGCGCAGCTCCCACGGTGTCTCACAGAAGCCGAAGTATCCGACCCATCCCCGAGGGTACACGGTCAGGTCGGACACCATTCGCTTCGCGTCCCCGCCTCGCGGCGACGCCCTTGCGGTTCGCGCGCACTTCACCTCCATCAGGTTGTGTGGGGGACTTGCACCCCTTGGTTGTCAAACATGCTCGGCACACGCTAATCTAAATCGTCCCTCCGGGACGGTTTCGGCGGCGCTTATGAACCTGTGCGTAAACCTAAGGCGCCGGCGCGGGAAGGAGACCTTGAAGAAAAAGGGGTGCGATGCGGGCTGAAGGACGGAGGCGAAACGGAGGCGAGTCCTGGCTGCACGCGGCCGCGACCGGCGTACTGTCGGTGGTGATCGGGGCGCTGGCCGTTCGGCTGGTGTGCGCGTACGAGACGCGTGAAGTGCCAACGATATGGCACCTTGTCGGCGACGCGGCGGGGTACTATCGCTGGGCCCAGGAGATCGCCGGGGGAGAGTGGCTGGGGACGAAGCCGTTCTATCAGGCCCCGCTGTATCCCTACGTGCTGGCGGGTTGCTTCCAAGCGTTGGGCGACGGAGTGTGGACGATCCGTGTGGTTCAGGCGGTTTGGGGAGCGGCGGCTTGTGGGCTTGTGTACGTCGGCACACGCCGCTTGTTCGGGACCGGCGCGGGAGGGATCGCGGGAATCATGCTGGCGTTGTACGGGCCGGCGATCTTTTTCGATGGGATCGTGCAGAAGGCGTCGCTGACGTGCTTGTTGGTGTGTGGGTTGTTCGCGGCGACGGCATGGTATGGCGAGCAAGGAAGTTGGCGAGCGGCGGGCGTACTGGGGGCGGCGGCGGGGTTGCTGGCGATCACGCGAGAGAATGCCATGGTGTGGTTGCCGGTGCTCGGGCTGTGGGTGTGGCGGGACGAGGGGAATCGCCGATTGCCGATTGCCAAATTCCGATTGGAGACGCCGGGAGGTCGAAACGCAGAAACGCAGAAACGCAGAAACATGGAAAGGTCGAAACGTCAGAAAACAACCGCGATCGGCGCGTACCTGGTCGGCGTCGCGGTGGTGCTGATGCCGGTCGGGTTGAGAAATCTCGCGGTGAGCGGGGAGTGGGCGGTGTCAACGTTCCAGGCCGGTCCGAATTTCTATATCGGAAACCATCGTGGCGCGGACGGACGGTATCAGCCGCTGGTTCGGGGGCACGAGACGCCGGAGTTCGAGCGGGACGATGCCACGGTCTTGGCACAGAACGCGACCGGGCGCACGCTGAGCGCGCGGGCGGTATCGCGGTATTGGATGGGCCGGGCGTTCGACGAGATTCGCGGCGATCCCAGCGGGTGGGTTCGGCTGATGGGGCGGAAGATGCTCATGGTGTGGAACCGCTATGAAGTGTCGGACGCGGAAAGTCCGTACATCTACGGCGAGTCATCCCTGATCCTCGGCGTGTTGGGGAGGTTGTGGAACTTCGGCGTGTTGTGTCCGTTGGCGGCGGTGGGGATCGTGGGGACATGGGGCGAGCGGCGGCGGCTGTGGGTGTATTACGCCTTGATCGTCAGCATGGCGGTCGCGGTGGCGGCGTTTTATGTGTTGGGGCGGTATCGCTATCCGCTGGCGCCGCTGTTGATCCCCTTCGCCGCCGCGGGGTGCGTCGGGCTGTGGGATCGTTTGCGCGGGGGAGACCTTCGGAGGTTGCTGTTGCCGACGGCGATTGCGGCCGGAGTGGCGGTCGTCGTGAATTGGCCCGTGCATGATGAACGGAAGCTGAACGCCATGGCGCGAATGAACGAGGGCGTCGCGTTGGCGGAGGCGGGTGAGCTTCCCGCGGCCGAGTCGTACTTTCGACGGGCGCTTGCGGACCATCCGCAGTCGGCGGAGGGGCATAACAATCTGGCGCAGGCGCTCGCCCTACGCGGAGACTTCACCGGCGCGATCGAGCATTACCAAGCGGCGCTGGCCGTGGAACCGGGATTGATCGGCGTCGATTTCAACCTCGGCGTCGCGTTGGAGCGGGTCGGGCGGACCGAGGAGGCGCTGCGGGCCTATGAACGTGCGGCGACGCGCGATCCGTCGGATGCCGAGGCGCGGAACGCCGTCGCGAGGCTGCATCATCGGTGATCGAATTCCCGATGGGCGGTTGCCGAGCCGGACGATTCTCCACCGGTGCTATGCCGTGCCGACGACCGGGGCGAGTCGGCGAATTCGTCGGCCTCGGATCGTCGCCACCGACCGCGCGGTGAGCGTCCAACCCTCAAACGGCGTGTTTCGCCCCTTCGAATAAAACTCACTTGGATTCACAACCCAGGGAGAACGGGGATCAATCAGGGTCAGATCGGCGCGGGCGCCGACGTCGACGGCCGCGGCGCGCCGTCGGAGCACGCGGGCGGGACCGGTAGTGAACCAGGCGATCAGTTGCGGCCAGTCCGCGACCCCCCTTCGTTCCCCCTTGCAAAGGGGGGATAGAGGGGGGTCGTCGATCATCGCCCGCGCCGCGATGCCGACGGCGGTTTCCAGACCGACGATCCCCGCCGGGGCCTTCAAGAATCCCGCGGCCTTCTCCTCCGCCGAATGCGGCGCATGGTCGGTTACGATGCAGTCGATCGTCCCATCGAGCAGTCCGCGGCGGCAAGCCTCTACGTCTGCTTGGGGACGCAGCGGCGGGTGCATTTTGGTATCGGGATCCGCTTCCGAACACGCCTCATCCGTGAGGACCAGATGATGGGTACACACTTCCGCGGTGACGGGAAGTCCTTCGCGCTTGGCGCCGCGGACGAGTTCGATCGCCTTGGCCGTGGAGATATGGGCTACGTGATATCGAGCGCCCGTCCGGCGACACAGGTCGATGTCCCGCTCGATCATCGCTTCTTCCGAGCGCGGGTCCAACCCCGGTAGTCCCAGTCGCCGCGATACTTCTCCCAGGTGCATGACGCCGCCCGCCGAGATCGCCCGATATTCACAGTGCTGAATGAGGAGGGCGTCCAGCTTCGAAGCCCGCTCAAAGGCCGACCGCATCACCGCGTCGTCCTCCACCCCCGTCCCATCGTCACTGAACGCCGCCGCGCCTGCCGCCTTCAGCGCGGCGAAGTCGGTGAGTTCACGTCCACGGCGACCTTGGGTGATGGCGGCCACCGGTGCGACCGCGCAGTGATTCACTTCATCGGCACGCGCGATCACCCATCGAATGACGTCCGGCGTGTCCAACGCCGGCTGCGTGTTGGGCATACAGGCGACAAAAGTGAACCCTCCGGCCGCTACGGCGGCCGTTCCGGTCTCGATCGTTTCCTTGTGGGCCTGTCCGGGTTCGCGGAGGTGGACGTGAATGTCCATCAGACCGGGACAAACAATCAAACCGGTCGCGTCAAGCACGAAGGCGTTGCCATGAGGCTCCTGGGCGATGACGCCGTCGTCGATCGCCACATCGACGATTCCGTCCCGCCCCGTCGTCGGGTCGATGACCCGTCCTCCGCGGACGACGATCGCGTCATGGTGCGTGGTATTCAGCAAAGGGGGCCTCCGATCACGGCGCGGCACGGCCGCGAGTTTGCATCCCTCGCGCGGGAATGTACTATAGCTTCGTGCGACGCCGGGCGTCCATTGTCCGCGGAGCCGATCGGCTCCGGCAATCGCCCGACCGGCTCGCGGAGCCCTTTTCCTTCGAGGCTCAGGACAAGTCCTATGCCGCGGCAACACCGACGAACCCTTTGGGTAGGCGCGAATTCGCTCATGGCGGGCGCGATGTGGCTTGTCACCGCCGGCGCAGCGGCTGACGATGCGCCAGGCGGTGTGGCGGACCTGGTTATCACTAACGCGAAAATCTGGACCGGCGCGCAGCCGTCGGGCGCTGAACCAACCGGGATCGCCGTCGTCGGAGACACGATCGTTGCGGTGGGCGCCGATGCGGAGGTTCGAACACGGGTCGGAGCGAACACGAAAATCATCGACGCTGAGGGCCGTCGCGTCATTCCGGGGATTACGGACAGCCATACCCACTTCATCAGCGGCGGGCTTTCGCTGTCGCGCTTGCACCTGCGCGAGGTCCGCGGCAAACAAGAGTTCATCGCGGCGGTGCAGAGCGCCGCGGCGCGAACGCGGAAGGGCGAGTGGGTGGTGGGCGGGCGGTGGAGCATCGAAAGTTGGGACAAACCGGAGACGCCGAATCGGAGTTGGCTTGATCCCGTGACCGGCGAGGTGCCGGTGTTTCTCAACCGGATGGATGGGCATGAGGCCGTGGTCAATTCGGCCACCCTCAAGCTGGCGGGAATCGACGCCGCGGGACCGGCGGACCCCCTCGGCGGGGAGATCGAACGAGACCCCCAGACGCATGAGCCGACGGGCCTTCTCAAGGAGTCGGCGATGAACTTGGTCGGCCGCCTGATTCCTGAGCCGTCCGACGCGCAGCGTTATGAGGCCCTGCTGCGGGCGATGAAGCATGCCAACTCGCTAGGCGTCACGTCGGTCCACGATATGTCCGCACTGGCGGATGTGGAGGTCTTCCGCCGGGCGGCCGCCGAGAACGCGATGACCCTTCGCATCACCGCGTATCTCAGCGTGGACGAGTGGTCCGCCCATCTGGACGAAGTCGTCAAGGCTGCCCACGACTCACACAGTCCCATGTTCGAGTTGGTCGGCCTCAAGGGTTACATGGACGGCTCGCTGGGCAGTCGCACGGCCTACATGCGCGAGCCGTACAGCGACGCGACGCCGGCGACGCCCTATCCTCGCGGACAGCTTACGGCCTTCGCATCCTCGCAATCGTTTCGACAGCAGGTGATCCAGGCGGATGCGAAGGGATTGCAGATGGCCGTGCACGCCATCGGCGACGAGGCGAATCACCTGTTGCTCGACGCCTATGAGGCCGCCGCGAAGGAAAACCTTGTCCTGAGCCTCGAAGGAGGTGCGTCCGATCCTTCGAGGATCAGGACAAGTCGGCGACTCCGCGCCGAGCACGCCCAGCATCTGCTGGTCTCCGACATTCCCCGCTTTGCGTCGTTGGGCGTGGTCGCGTCGATGCAGCCCTTCCACAAGGCCGACGACGGGCGCTACGCCGAAAAAGCGATTGGCACCGAGCGACTGAAAGGGTCATACGCCTTTCGGCAGTTGGTCGATGCCGGGGCCCTGGTCATCTTCGGCAGCGATTGGCCCGTCGTGACCCTGAACCCCTTCCCCGGGATCGACGCCGCGGTCAACGCCAAGACCCTCTCCGGCGAGGTCTGGCTTCCCGCGCACTCCTTGACCGTCGTCGAGGCGCTTCGTGCCTACACCGTGTCACCGCCCAAGGCTGTTCATCAAGAGTTGCGGCTGGGCACGCTCGAGGCCGGCAGGCTGGCGGACCTCGTGATCCTCCTCGACGATCCCTTGACGATCCCGCCTTCGCGGCTTGCCGACGTGAAGCCGTCCCACACGATCGTCGGCGGGAAAGTCGTATTCACCGCCGCTCCGTAGGGCGGATGTCGTCCGCGAGTGTGTTCAGGCTGTTGCGTGGGGGGGAACACCAGAGTCCGTCGTAGCGTGGGTCCGGCGACGGTCAAGAAGATCATCGAGGCCGCTGTCAAAGCTGATCAACGGAGTTCCTGTTTGAAGCAAGCGTCCACCTCCGGGGTGGACGCAAGGTCCGGAGCCAGCGTCACAGTCTGACTACCCTGGTTAAGCCCCAACGGGCCCACGGCCTCAAGCCCAGGGTTGTCCCGGCGCGTCCTCGGTATGCCGAACCCCAAAGGGGTTGTGCCTGCCAGCCCAGGGTTGCGCCGAAGGCGCTACCCTGGGTCGGGAGACGGCGAACACCGGCAACCCCATCGGGGTTGTGGCGTAATCGTTCGCCCTTCCTGGTCCGGACGCGATCCGTGCGGGCGAGAACGGCCACAACCCCGTTGGGGTTGTCTCCACGGCTCCGAACATTACCCCAGGGTAGCCGCGTTGCGGCAACCCTGGGCTGTGGGCCAGAACGCCTTCGGCGTTGGGCCAGCGTCCAGCACCAGGCATCCTCGTCAGAAGGCCCCCCTTTCCTGAAGTTCGGGGTTCCGCGTGAAAAAGTTGCTGAGCGTCGGATAATTCGCTTGCACCGGACGGGCCGATTTGTTATTTTAGGGCGTGGTTGGGGGGCGGAAGGTTCGCCCATCCCTTTCTTGCGGTGTCTGAGGTTGAAGAAGGGAAGAAGCGATGCGCACGGTCACCTTTTCTAAGAGTGTTTCAGCGGTTGTTTACGCGCTGGCGGCGGTGTTCGTCTCGCCCAGCGCGTCCGGGCAGATCCGCTATGTGGACGCGAGCGCCCCGGGGGCAAACGACGGGACGAGTTGGGCCGATGCCTACAACAGTCTTCAGGATGCGCTTGCCGACGCGGCGGGTTCGGCCGGCGCGATCTCTGAGATCTGGGTGGCAGACGGGACGTACATGCCGGATGGCGGGTACGTGCCCACGGGCGGGTCGCAGGTAAACGGCACCGGCGATCGCACGGCCACGTTTCAATTGCTAAACGGCGTAGCCGTTTACGGCAGCTTCGCGGGCGTGGAAACTGAGCTGGCGCAGCGGGACATTGAGGGCCACGCGACCGTCCTCAGCGGCGACCTGAACGGCGACGACGCGCCCGTGCCCTGCACGGATAATGCTGACTGCGATTCCTTCGGCGCACTGTGCGTCGACGGTTTCTGCATCATCAGCGACAACAACGTCGAGAACAGCTATCACGTGGTCACCGGCAGCGGTACAGACGATACCGCCGTCCTCAACGGGTTCACCGTTACGGCCGGAAACGCGGATGACGAAAGCTTTGAGGAGAATGGTCTTGGCGCCGGGATGTACAACTTTGCCGGCAGCCCGACGGTGACCCACTGCACGTTCAGCGGAAACTCGGCGAGCGGTTTGGGCGGCGGCGGCATGTACAACGAGTCGAGCAGCCCGACGGTGACCAACTGCACCTTCAGCGGAAACTTGGGCGGCGCCGGTGGCGGCGGGATGTTCAACTGGTTCGATAGCAACGCCACGGTGAGCAACTGCACGTTCAGCGGGAACTCAGCGGGCGGTTGGGGCGGCGGTGGGATGTACAACCGGGACAGCGGCAGCCCGTCGGTGACCGACTGTACGTTCATTGGGAATTCGGCCGGTTCCGACGGCGGCGGGATGTGCACCTTCAACCAGTGGGATTGCAACACCACCGTGGCCAACTGCACCTTCAGCGGGAATTGGGCGGGCCGTTGGGGCGGCGGGATGGCCAACTTAGCCGCTTACGGCCCGATAGTGACGGATTGCACGTTCATTGGGAACTGGGCGGCCAGCGGCGGGGGTGGGATGCGCAACTGGTATGTGGCCATGACGGTGACCAACTGCACGTTCGGCGAAAACAACGCCGATTTCGGCGGGGGGATGTACAACACGGGCACCAGCCCGACGCTGACCAATTGCACGTTCAGCGAAAACTCGGCGGTCAGCGGCGGCGGGATGTACAATGAGGGGGCCGACAGCAGCCCGCCGGTGACCGATTGCACGTTCGGCGGAAACATCGCCGACTTCGGTGGTGGGATGTACAACAAGGAGAGCAGCCCGACGGTGACCGACAGCACTTTCAGCGGGAATTCGTCCAATAGCGTCGGCGGCGGGATGTACAACCGGGCGAGCAGCCCGACTGTGACAAACTGCACCATCAGCGGGAATTGGGCGGGTGATTTGGGGGGCGGGATGTACAACGACGCCGGCAGCCCGACGGTGGCCAACTGCAGGTTCAACGGGAATTCGGCGCGCTTGTCCGGCGGCGGAATGTTCAACTGGTTCCACAGCAACGCCACGGTGACCAACTGCACGTTCAGCGGGAACTCGGCGGACTTCGGCGGCGGGATGTACAACCTCTTCAACAGGAGCCTGGCGGTAACCAACTGCACGTTCAGCGGAAATTCGGCGACCATCGACGGCGGCGGGATGGTCAACGATCTCGACAGCAGTCCGACGGTGACCAACTGCATCCTCTGGGGAAACACCGCCGCCAGCGGGACGGGTGAATCCGCGCAGATCCACACCGACAGCGGCACGCCGGTGGTGAATCACAGCATTGTCCAGGGCGGCTGGAGTGGCGCGGGCGGAACCGGGGTGTTCGACGCCGATCCCTTGTTCGCCGACCCTGACGGTCCGGACGGCATTCCGGGTACGGAAGACGACAACCTGCGCCTGATGCCCGGCTCCCCGGCCATCGACGCGGGTGACAACGGGGCTGTTCCGTCGGGGGTGACCACGGATCTGCTGGGCAACCGGCGCTTCTTCGACGACCCCACCACCGATGACACCGGTATTGGAGCCCCGCCCATCGTGGATATGGGCGCCTACGAGTTTGGTTCAGTACCATGTGGTCCGGGCGACCTCGACTGTGACGGGGATGTGGACCTGCGCGACTTCGCCGCCTGGCCGGATTGTATGACGGGTCCGGGCGCCGGGCCTTACAACCCCGGGTGCGAAGCGTTCGACTTCGAGTTCGACGGCGACGTGGACCTGAAGGACTTCGCCGGGTTGCAGCGCGTGTTTACGGGATCACCGTGACAGACGTACGAGCCGAATAGAGCGCTCGGCTGGGTGGCACTGACGGGATGACGGTGTGTGCCACTGCTCTGTGAGCAGTGGGTCGATCGTGGAGGCGAAGGCACTGTTGACACAACAGTGGCACGAGGCCGCCTCGCCGCGTTTCCTTCGAGGCTCAGGACAAGGCCCAAAGCTCATGCGACGGAACTTCGCTCGACGGAATGCCGACGGTTGCGCAAATCGTCGATGACCGCGCCGTCCCGCAGGGTGATGGTCCGGTCGCATCGCGCGGCCACGTCCGGCTCGTGAGTGACGATGAGGATCGTCTTGCCCTGCTCGCGGAGCTTATCGAAGACGGCGAGGATGGCCTCGCCCGTGGCCGTGTCGAGGTTGCCCGTCGGCTCATCGGCCAGGAGGATCAGCGGGTCGTTGATCATGGACCGGGCGATGGCCGCCCGCTGCTGTTGGCCGCCGGAAAGCTCGGCGGGGCGATGGTGCCCGCGGTCATCCAATCCGACCAGGGCGGCCAGTTCCACGGCCTTCTCGCGGCGAACCCTCGCGGGACACCCCTGGTAGAAAAGCGGCACCTCGAGGTTCTCCAGCACGGTAAGCTGCGCGATGAGGTTGAAGCTTTGGAAGACGAAGCCGATCCGCCGCCCGCGGATGTCCGAAAGCTCGTCGTCATCGAGCTGCGAAACATCCAGCCCGCCGAGCAGGTATTGCCCGGACGTCGGCCGGTCCAGACAGCCGAGAAGATTCATCAGCGTGCTCTTGCCGGAGCCGCTCTGCCCGCAAATCGCCACCCACTCGCCCTCGGTGAACTCGATGTTGATCCCGCGAAGGGCGTGGACGTGGACGGCGCTGCCGGGCTTGGCGTAGGTCTTGGTGAGTTCGTGAACGGAAGCGATTACCACGGTAGAGAACGCTACGGCTTCTTGCCGCTTTGGGATTGGCCGGCGGAACCCGGCCCGCCGCCGGCGGGCGCTTGCCCGCCTGGGGGTTGGGCGGCTGCGTGGTCAGGACCCGGTCGGCGTCCCGTTCGCTTCATCGCCTCGGCCTTGTCGCCCGGCGCCGCATCGGGGATGGCTCGTTTGTCGTCGTCGGAAAAGGCCAGGCGGATTTTGTCGCCCGCGGAGAGCCCGTCGGCGATCTCCGCCCATTCCGTCCCGATGGCACCGGTTTGGACGGGAACATAGGCCGTACCGGACCCGCCGTCGCGGAACACATATCTCTGGCCGCCCTTGGTATAGAGGGCCTGGACCGGCACCGCCAGCTTCCCCTCCACCGTCTCGACCATGATTTCCGCCTGGGCCGTGACGCCCGGCTTGAGGCGTTCCTCCGTCGGGTCGATGGTGATCTCGGTCTCGTATTCCTTGAGGTCGGGGTTCAGCCAGCCACTCTTGCTGTCCGCGAGGGCGGCAATCTTGGTCACACTTCCAGGGAAGCGCTTTCCGGGTAGACCCTCCACGCTGACCATCGCGGACTGCCCGAGGTGGAGCTTGTCGGTCTTGGCCTCATGGACGCGGACGGTCGCCGTCATCTTGGACGTGTCCGGGAGCTGCATCAGGATCTGTCGCTCGATGACGGACGCTCCCACCTTCATCTGTGATTCGGACGATCCCCAATGCCTGTCTTCATTGTAGTAAACGACGAACCCCTGGGTCGGGGCGAAAATCCTGCATTTTTCCTTCTGCCCGCGTAGCTTGGCCAATTTGTCTTGGGTAAGGGCGAGTTCCTTTTCCTTGCCTTCCGAGGCGCGGACCTTCTTGACCTCCTCGGCCTCGGCATTCTTTTTCACCCGCTCACATTCCTTCGTCGCCTCCTCAAGGTCCGATTGCTTCTGCCGCAATTCGGCGACGTGGGTGTAGGTCTCCAACACTTCGATCGCCTTGTTGGCTTTGTCCAAGTCCCACTGGGCCTTCTTGAAGTTGAATTCGTCCTCTTGGTACTCCGTCTGGGTAATGAACTTCTTGGCGTACAGCTCCTTGGAGGCGTTGTAGTCCTGGTCTCGGCGTTGCAACGAAATGGTGGCCTGCTCGATCGCGATCCGGGCGTCCTTCAGCTTTTGCTCCCAGTCGCCCTTCTCATACTTGTCGAGTTCCAGCCGCTTCAATTCGATCTGCAGTTCGGCCTTGCGGATGTTGCTGGCGTTTTGGTCACGCTGAATGTCCAGTTCCGTCTTCGCCGCTTCGAAGGCGGTGATAGCGTTGCTCTCTGTCAGCTCTTCCTGGCGGATACGCTCGACGATTTCGTCGCTGGCGAGTTCCACCAACAGGTCGCCCTCCTTGACGTTGGTCCCCTCGTCGATGAGGCTGATGATGGTGGACTTCCCCTCGACCTCGCATTTGATGTCGGTGGATTTGGCGGCCTTGAGTTCACCTTTTTCCTTGAGGGCAACCGTGAAGGTTTGCGGGGCCACAGTGAACTTATCGACGTTGGCGATCTGCGTCGCGGCGCGCGTCCAACTTGTGGTCGCCCAAACGACTGCGGCCAGCAGGCCGACGATCACGACCACAAGCGTAAGTTGTAACGTGCGGCGTCGACCGACCGCCGTCGCGCGAGAAGCCCGCGTCGAAGCGCTCCCACTGAGGGCTGGGGCGACGGGTGGAACCGAAGTCAGCGTCGTGGTCATGGCATGGACCCCCTTGATGGTTTGCAAAACCGGGGCAAAATCCCGCTCCTACGATACCAGAATCGGCACCCGGACACAAAGCCCGTGACCGTGGATTGTTGTGTGAAACGCCCGTGTAACGGCCGGGGTCACGGGCCGGTCGGCTTGGCGGGCTCCGGCTCCTCCGGTCGCTCCCATCGACCGTCGTCGGTCACGCGGAGCGTCTCGGTGTCGCGACGGAACTCCAGGATGGCGTTTCGGTAGGCGGCGACGGCGCGGGCATAGCTATTTCGGGCGGCCAGGAGGTCGTTTTCGGCATCGACGACATCGCGGTTCGTGGTCTTTCCCAGGTCATATTGTGCTCGGGCAGCATCCAATCGCAGTTGGTTCTCGTCCACGCTGAGCGCCTGGATGGTCCGCAGGTTCTCCTGCTGGGCGATCCGGCGGATAGCGCTGCGAACCTCCGCCCGGACGGTATCCGCGGTTCGGTCGTAGCCCCGTTCGGCCTTGCGCATCCCGATCAATGACGCCCGATAGGCGTTGCGTTCCTTTTTGCGGTCGTCCAGCTTCAGTTCGAGGCCCCCCCGCCAGGTCGTCCGGTCCGTGTTGTAGCTCGTGGAGCTAAGGTGCGCCGGGTCGGTATCCAGGGTCGCGCTCCCGCTGGCGTCGAGGTCGGGCAGGATTCGATTCTTCGCCACTACCACGCCCCGGCGGGTGTCGTCCACCTGATCGGCGGCATTGAGTAGGTCGAGCCGGTAACGGACGGCCACCTCCACCGCGGTGGCGACGTCCACGTCGGGCAGCAGGTCGTCCAGGACTTTGGCGTCTTCGTCCGCATCCTGATCGAGTACGTCAAGAAGGGCATCGACCGGCATCCCGATCGAAATCTTGAAGCGGTCGAGGGCGAAGGCATATTGCTCCTTGGCGCTCACCAACTGCGCCTCCGCTTGCCGGAAGATGGATTGGGCGCGAGGAGCTTCGAAGACATCCTTGCTCTGCCCCATTCGGCTGATGAAATCGGCCTTCTCCCAGTCGTTGCGGCGGCTTTGATAACTGCGGTACGTATTGGCGATGGCCATCTTGAGCTGCTGAAGGTTGAAGTACGCGGCCGATGTATCGACCAAGAACGATCGACGGAAGCGTTCATAGGTGCGGACGGCGTAGATCAACTCACGTTCGGCTGCGTAGCGCGATTCGTAGGCGACCTTTCCCGCGCCGCGGAACAGGGGGATGTTGGCCTCCAAGATGACGTTGCCCGACTCGCCGGACGTGGTGTGTACACCCAGGTCGCGCATCAGGTTGTTGATAACCCTGGCCGTCACCTCGCCGCCGTACGGCAGTTTCTGCGTTGCGGCGACGTTGCTCACCGCAGACATGGCCCGATCGAAATCGCGCACCTGGCCGAAGTCGGCGAACTCCGTCTGCACGGAGGTCACGAACTGCGGCGTCCAGAGGTGTCGTTCGAGGGTCAAGTCCAGGGCCGCGATGTAGAGAGCCTCCTTGGCGTCCTGGACCTCCCGGGCGTGGTGCATGGCATAGGCGAGCGCCTCGCGCAGGCCGAGGACCGTGACTTGCCCGCGCTCGTCGTCCGTGAAGATGCTCTCGGAGGGTTGACTAATGCCTGCCGGCTGAACGCCGGAGGGTTGCATCCGAACCTCAAGCGCAAGAGCGGGGTCTTGGCCCGTCGCTTGCGCTCCGGGTTCGGACGGAACAGCGGCACTCGTCTCCCCGCTCTTCCGTGGTCTGCGGAAAGCCTCGGGGAGGTCCGGCTCCGTCGGATGGGGCGTGAAACTGTACATATCGCCCGTTGTCGTGAGCTCGCCGGATTCCGGGCCGATGTTCGCGTCGGAGGTTGTGCCCAATGCGGCCTTCTGCCGATCCTCGATCAACCGATACACGCCGCGATCGGTGCGGTCGATGAGGTAGGATCGACAACCGGCGGCCAGTAACGTGAGGATCAGCAGCAGCGCAACGGCGGCGGGTCTGGTAATGCCTCTCAAGGATTGCACGCGGCAGGCCAGTCCCATCTTCGCGTAGGGATACCCGCAAAACGCCCGCCGCGTCAACGCGCAAACCCGCCGGCGTGCATCCCATCTCGCGTGGCACGAAGGGACCCGCTAACCGACCTCGCGTTTCTGGAAGGCGGCGACGGCAATGCCGAGGATGCCCGTGGTGAGCAGCAGTGCGTAGCCGGTGGTGTAGAGGACGTAGGTCCACGTGACGGCCGTCTTCTCGGAGCCGGAGGTCAGACCGTCGATGATCCAGAAGGGTCCGACGTTGGGCACGGCTCGATAGGCGACGGCGGCGAGCGCCGATCCTTGCTCGTACTGTCCGAAGGCGTAGTCGGAGATGATTCCCAGGCCGAGTACGCCGGTGCAAATCACGAGCGTCATCAGTTGTCCGAAGCGTGTGGAGGCCGCCACCGCCACCGCCGAGGTCACCAGGATCACGAGGAACACGAGATAGGCGGCGAAGACGATCTGCCCGTCGACGAACTTGCTGCCGAACGGGATCACGGCCCAATGCTTGTCGAGTTTGGCGACCAGCAGCACGCTGACGGTCAACATCGCAGCGATGAAGGCGATCGCACTGGTGGGGAAATCTGTCCCATAAAAATAGTTGCAGAAGCCGGCCGCGACGAAGGCGAGAAGGAGACTGCCGAATCCGAACGCCAGGACCGGCGCGTCCCACGGCTGGGTGCTGGTCTGCAACACTCCGTGCCGCTCGGCCAGCACAAAGACCAGGAAGCTCAGGTAGTACGCTACGACCAAGGCCGATACCAACCCCGCGAATTTGCCTAGAATGAACAGCGGACGACCGATCGGCTTGGAGATCACCGTGAGCACCGTTTTGTTCTCGATTTCCCGGCTGAGAACCCCGGCGGCGCTGAAGGCGGATAAGAACAAACCGCTCAGCAGCAACGTAGAGAGTCCCAGGTCGAGGAGGAGTTTGTCGTCGTCCTCGAGCGTGAAGCCCGCGAGGGAGACGTTGAGGATCAAGAGCCCCGCGGTGGTGAGCAGAATCACGCCGTAGATCGGCTGGCGGATCGTCTCCACGAAGGTGTTGGCGGCCAGGGCATAAAAGCGTTGAATCATCGGACGCCGATCAGCGGTCTCCAGCGGACCGTCCTAGTTCGAGAGCCACGTTCGGTGCGCTCGACACCGGTCGGTTAGCCGCGGGTTGGCACTTGCAAAGCCTTATTGTAAGCTGCCTTCGCGTTTCGGCAAGGCGGCGCGGACCGCGGGACCATCCTTACGGTACGCTTGAGGGCCGTGGAGGTTCTCGCTCCTCGAACGTATAGATACTACGACCCGTAAAGGACCAGGCCGACTACGGCATCCAGACGCGTATGAACGAGCCCACTCGACCGGATGATCGCCGTGCCCAACATGTGGCCGCGCTTGGCCTCATCCTCCAGGCGGCCGCCTTCGGAACGCTGCTGGGCGTCGCGTACTGGTCGAAGTCACACGCCGTCGCCGCCGTCGCCCGGGTCATGCTGGCCGGGCTGCCCATCTGGTTCATCCTCTTTTTGATCTTCAAGCAGCTACGCCGCGTAGGGGCTGAGGAGTTGGAGACGGCCGAACTCCGCCGCACGCGCGCGGAGGACGCCGCGGACCACATCTTCGAGCTGGACGACGAGGCCCTCCTCCTGGAGCAAAACCGTCTGCGGTGGATGGTCCGGTGGTTCCTGCCCACGACGACGGTGCTGGTGGCCGGTCTGCTGTTGATGGGTCACTTCGTCGCCTGGGGCTGGTCGCTGGACAAGGCGTTCACCCCGGAGGGTCTGAGCCGCACGCAGCAGCCGACCCTGATGATGTGGTTCATCGTCGGCATCGGGTTCCTCTGCTTTCTCTACGCCCGTTATGTCATCGCCCTCTCCCGCATCCCCAACTGGCGGATGCTTCGGGCCGGGGCGGCGTGCATGGCCGGCAACGCCCTCGCCTGCCTGGGGCTGGTCATCGCCTTGATGGCCGCGACCACCGCCGACTGGGCCGAACCGCTGTTCGCCTACCTTGTGCGCGTGGGCTTGATCGTGCTCGGCATCGAGCTGACCGGCAACTTCATTCTCGATTTCTACCGCCCGCACACTCCCGGGGTCGTGCCGCGTCCGTCCTTTGACAGTCGCCTCCTCGGCCTCATCAGTGAACCCGGCGGCATCGCCAAATCCATCGCCGACGCGGCCAACTACCAGTTCGGCTTCGAGGTCAGCTCCACCTGGTTCTACCAATTGCTGCAACGGTGGATGTTCCCCATCATGGTCGTGACCTTCATGGCGGTCTTAGCGTTGACCGGCGTGGTGATTGTTGACGCCGACGAGCAGGTGGTGGTCGAGCGATTCGGCCGCCCGATGCCCGAGGCGGTCCGCGTGCTTTCGCCGGGGCTGCACCTCAAGTGGCCCTATCCGATCGACGTGGTGCACCGCGCCCCCGTCAAGCGCGTTTCCGAGTTGGTGATCGGCGAAGCCGGCGAGAAGGACGACGAGGACCCGCGCAAGGCCATCCTCTGGACCGAGGCGCACGATTACCTCCCGGAGTTGATGCTGTTGGTCGCGGCGCCGAAGGTGCGGACGGAGGGTGAACCGTCGGCCCCCGGACGTTCTCCCGCCGCCGTGGAACCCTCTCGCGGCGGCACCGCCAGCGTGGCGGTCAGCCTGCTGATGGTGTCCCTGCCGATCGAATATCGGGTCAAGGACCTGAGCAAGTATTTGTATTCGTACGACGACCCGGTCCGGCTGATGGAGGCCGTCGCTTACCAATACCTGTCCGACTATGGTGCCGGGGTCGATATCGACGCCTTCATGGGTTCGGGCCGGACGACGCTCAACGACGATCTCAAGCGGCTCATTCAGGACCGGCTCGATGCCCTGGACCTGGGCGTGGAGATCGTCTTTGCCGGACTTCGCGCCGCCCATCCGCCGTCCAAGGAGGGCGTGGCCGCTGCCTTTCAGTCGGTGGTGAGGGCGGAGACGAAAAAGGCCGCGACGATGGACGCGGCCGAGGGCGAAGCTCGTCGAATGCTCACTTCCGTCGCGGGCACCGAGGAGCGGGCCAGGGCGCTCGACGAGGCGATCCGCGCACGGGAGAAGCTCAACGCGGAGTCCGGCGCTGACCCCGCGGGCCTTGCGGAAGCCGACCGTCACGTGGACGAACTGTTGCTCGGCGATCCGGCGAAGGGAATCGGTCCGCCGAGCGGCGAGACCGCAACGCTGATCGCCAACGCGAGGACCTCGGCGAGCGAACTCATCACCTTCGCGGCGACGCAGGCCCGGGCGTTCGGTACGGAAGTGGCGGCGTATCAGGCGGCCCCGGCGTTGTATACGCAACGCAAAATCCTCGAGATGTACGCCGGAATCGGCGACATCCGCAAGTACTTGATCGTCGGCAACCCGTCCAACGTAATCATCGAATACCAGACCGCGCAGGAAGGCGGGTTGGACAAGATTTTGTCCGAAGGTCTCGAAGCGGAGAAGAAGAAGGGCAAATAGAGTCCTTGGGAGCCGCATTGCCATGAAAAACCTCGGAACCATCGCCGCCGCCGTGTTCCTCGCCGTCGTGCTCGCGTTATACATGTGCACGTTCCAGGTGCGGTTCACGGAAGTGGCGATCAAAAAGACGTGGGGCAAACCGGCCAAGGCGGCGATCACCGAGCCGGGGCTGTACTTCAAGTGGCCGACGCCCATCCAGACCGTCGTGAGCTATGACCAACGCATCCGCATGATGGAAGACCGCACCGAGGAGACCCGCACCGTCGACGGCAAGAACCTGGTTCTCTCGACGTTCACGCTTTGGCGCATCAGCGACCCCTCCAGGTTTCACACCAATTTTCCCACCGGCGTCGAGGACGGCGAACGCAAGCTCCGCACCACGGTCATCACCCACAAGCACGCGGTTATCGGTCAGCGCGGCTTCGACGAGTTCGTCTCCACTGACCCGACGAAGCGGAAACTGCGGGGAATCGAGTCGGCCATTCAGACCGCCGTCGCCAAGGACGTGCGCGAGGAGTATGGAATCGAGGTCGTGGGCTTCGGCATCAAGAAGTTGGGCCTGCCGCAGTCGGTGACCACGTCCATCTTCGAGAGTATGAAATCGCACGAGCAGGCCAAGGCGGCGAAGTACTTGGCCGAGGGCGACGCCAGCGCCGCCGATATCGTCGCCAACGCCAAAGCGACCAAGGAGCGGATCATGGCCGCGGCACGAAAGAAGGCCGCCCAGATCGAGACCGAAGCCCAAGCCGTCGTTAGCGGATACTACAAGGAGTTCGACAAGCACCCCGAACTGAGGATCTTTCTGGACAAGCTTCGCACGGTCGCTGAGGCCCTGAAACAGCGCACCACATTAATCCTCGACAGCACCGAGTCGCCATGGGATGTGTTCGACTCAGAGGCCCGAGTTCGGGTCGTTCCCGGATCGTCGATCCCAGGCGAGCGATTCGATGGCGCCATTAATCCCGATGATTTATCGAAGGGATCCGAATCGCAGGAAATCGAGTTGCAGGAAGTCAAAGTGCGGAAAGAGGGGTCGCCGGAACCCAAGTAGAGCAAGAGGTACACGATGCACCCACACGCCGATCATTCGGAAGACCATCCGCACCGCCAACTGGAGGGCATCGAGGAACCCCTCGACGCCGCCAACCAGTCCCTCTCCGACGCCCTACGGGCCAGCTTCCGAATCCTCAAGGGCATTATGATGGTGCTCGTCCTGCTGTACATCTTCTCCAATGTCCGGCGGGTGGAAAGTCATGAGCAGGCTTTGCTCCTTCGACTCGGTCACCTGAGTCCGATCGTGTATGACGCCGGGGTGGTCTGGGCCTTCCCTTTCCCGATCGACGAGATCGTCCCCCTCCCGACCCGACAGAGCAACGATCTTCCGATCGACAGCCACACCTTCAGCCGCCGCCCCGATGAAATCGGCAAGCCGCTGACTTTCATTGGCCGCGGAATGGAGGGGTTGAACCCCGCTCTCGACGGGGCGTTGCTCACCGCCGACGCCGGCCTGGTCCACACCAAGTGGAAGGTGACCTACAAGTTCGACGACGTACGCAGCTACGTCTCGCAGATCGTCGGCAAGGACGTGGAGGCGGCCACACGCTTGATCCGATATCTGGTCGAGACCGTCGGCATTCACGTCGCCGGTGAACACACCGCCGAAGAGATGATCCGCACGCGCGTGGACGATGTGCAAAACGAAATGCGGAAGCGGGTCAATGATCGGCTGGAAGAATTGGACAGCGGCATCGAGGTCACGCGCATCGAGATGTTTGAACCCACTCCGCCGATTCCCATCCGCGAGGCCTTCGACGGAACGCAACGGGCCGAGAACGCCAAACAAAAGAGGATACAGGATGCCCAGCAGCAGCGCACGAAAATGCTCAGCGAAGCGGCCGGGGCGGCCTTCCCCCGCGTCATCCAACTGCTCAACCAGATTGACAAGGGCGGCAAGGATGCATCCGCCGAAGCGGGCCGCAAGAAGCTGGACTTGCTGCTGACGACGGAGGTCGAAGGCAACGCCGGTCGCCTCATCAAGGACGCCGGCGCCTATCGCTCCGTCGTAGTCGGCCGCATGCAGAGCGACGTGGATCTCTATCGAACGCTCCTGCCGGAGTACGAGCGGAACGCCCCGCTCTTGATCGGACGCCTGTGGGAGCAGACCCGCCAGGATATCTTCGCCGCCGCGGGCGTCATCAAGTTCTACCGCCCGCCGGGGTGCCAGATTCGGCTCCACGTCCCGTTTGATCCCGAGCAGGCCCGACTCGAAGAGGAACGACGCCTCACGAAAAAAGAGTTCGATCCCTCCACGCTGCGTCCGGAACGCCTCGTCCCCATCGGACCGGAGGGGGGGTGAGGTCCCGTCATGGTCGAGCGTACGCTGCCGGTGGTGCAGACGGCCGGGTTGTGCAAGACGTTCCGCGACTTTTGGCGTCGACCCCGCGTCGAAGCCGTCAAGGACCTCAACCTCGAAATCCACCCCGGCGAAGTTTTCGGGCTGCTCGGTCCCAACGGCTCGGGCAAGACCACGACGATCAAGATGCTCCTCGGACTCCTCTACCCGACGCGAGGCCGAATCTCCGTGTTCGGCAAGGCTCCCACGGACGTCGCCGTCAAGGCCCGAATTGGTTTCCTGCCGGAAGAATCCTACCTCTATCGCTTCCTCGTCGCTCACGAGACCCTCGACTACTACGGGCGTCTGTTTCGGCTGCCCGCACGGATTCGGCGGGACCGGACCGAGCGGCTGCTGGACATGGTCGGGCTGCGTCAGGAAGCCCGGCGGCGAATCGGTGAATACAGCAAGGGAATGGCCCGGCGCATCGGGCTTGCCCAGGCTCTCATCAACGACCCTGAGTTCCTCATCCTCGACGAACCCACCGCCGGGCTCGACCCCATCGGCGCCCGCCAGATCAAGGACGTCATCCGTGAGCTGGGCAACAAGGGCAAGACCATCCTGCTCTCCAGCCACGTGCTCGCCGACGTCGAGGACGTATGCGACCGCGTGACCATCCTTTACGGGGGCCAGCAACGCGCCGCGGGCGACATCGCCGACTTATTGTGCCAGCGCGACGTCACTCAGATTACGACGCCCCCGCTGTCCGAAAGCACGGTGGAGGAGTTGAGGGCGTTGATCCGTCGGTTGGAGCAGCGTGACATTCTGGACGTCTCCCACCCACGGGTGAAGCTCGAGGACTTTTTCCTGCGGATCGTCGAGGAAGCCCAGGCTGCCAACGTCCGCACCTCGGGCGCTCGCCGGGGCGGACAGGTGCCGGAATTTCTCCAGAAGCCGACCGAGACGACGACGCACGACATCATCGAGTCGTTGGTCGAAGCCTCGTCTCGAACGACGCAGCGGGTGACTCCCGCCGAACCGACGCCCATGCGACCACGCCCCGAACCGTCGCGCCAAGTGATCGACGAACTCTTGGGACACAAGGAGACACGGCTGCCCGTCGAGCCTCCGCCGATCCGCGACCTTGAACCCGTGCCGCCGCCGTCGGACCTGTCGCGCATCCAGAAGGCTGCGGACCGCAGTGTGATCGACGATCTCCTCGGCGGGGACGGACACAAGAAGCCTGAGAAGTAAATCGTGAGTAAGATTTGGGCCGTCGCACGTCAGATGATCGCCGAAGGCATCCGCATGAAGATCGCCTTGGTCTTTCTCGTGCTCATCGGTATGGTGGTCCTCGGACTCCCCTTTTCCATTTCCGGCGACAGTTCCTTGACCGGGGCCGTTCAGAGTTTCATGTCCTACGGACTGAGCGCTACGGGACTCTTGCTCGGAATACTCACGATTTTCATGTCCCGTTCCCTATCCGACGAACTGGTCCACCGTCAAATCTTTCTGGTCATGACCAAGCCGATTCCACGCTGGCAGTACGTCGTGGGGAAATGGCTGGGAATCACCGTCCTCAATGCCGTGTTTCTCACCGCCTCCGGACTGACCATCTATGGCATGGTCCACTACATCAAACGAACACACCCGCCGATCGACGAGCTCTTCGACGCCGCGGAACTGACCAACGAAGTGCTCGTCGCCCGACACGCCCTGCCCTCCAAGCTGCCGGATTTTGCCGAGGATGCCGAATTGGAGTTTCAGCACAACGTCGAAGAGGGTATGTACGCCGACGTGCCCGACTATAAGCCGGAAAAGGAGAAGGATCGCCTACGGAAGAAGCACGAGGCTCGCTGGCGCGTCGTCGGACCGCGCGACTGGCGGATCTTCGAATTCGAAAACGTCCTATGCAACCGTTCCCACGACAACACCATCCAAATCCGCTACAAGACTGAGGTCAGTCAGTATCCTCCCGATGAAATCTTCCGCGCCGTGTGGCGCTTCGGCGATCCGTACAAAGGAACGCCCGAGTACACCATTCCCATCCGCCACGTCGTGGGACGTTTCCACACCATGCGCGTCCCCGCCGACGCCGTCGCTGAAGATCACACGCTGCTGGCCCATTTCTATAACCAAAATCCGTTTGAGGGCGAGCGGCAATTCGGAAATGTCATTGAGTTCCGTGCGGCGGACGGAGTGGAGGTGTTGTTCGTCGTCGGATCGTTCGAGTGGAACTTGGTCCGCCTGCATATTGTGATGATGTGCAAACTGATGTTCCTCGCCGCGGTATCGGTCCTCATGGTCACGGTATTCTCGTTTCCCGTGGCATGCCTGACGGCCTTTACCGTGTATGTCCTGGCGGGCGCCGGCTCCTTCCTTTTCGAAGCCCTTGACCTGGCCTCCAACCAGTACGTGAGCATGTTTTCCTCTGCTAAGCAGTTTTTCGTACAGTCCCTTATTCACCTCCTCAACATGCTTCATTGGGTGATTCCCGATTTCAGCCGTTACGACGCCGTCGAAACCTTCGTCGCCGGACGGAATGTCAGCCTGGTGTGGATCCTTCAGGCGACCGCGGAACTGGTCCTGCTCAAAACGCTCCTCATCCTCGGGCTGGCCGTCCTGTTCTTTCACCGCCGCGAGGTGGCGGAGGTGTCCTTCTGAGGGCGAGACGCATGGAAGACGCCGGAGCACGACCGACAAGCCCTCGGACTCTGCGTTATGCTCTACCCGAGCATCTCGCCGCCCGCCGCGCCGCCCAACAAAGTGAATGGGGCGTCCAGATGGTCGCGGTGGCGGTCGCGGCAGCGTGTTTTACGCTGGCCGGACTTCTGATCGGGCCGGTCAATGCCATTCGCAAGGAGCAGCAACTTGTCATCGACCCGCAGACCATCAAAGGGCTGCCCCCGGACATCGCTCTCTTGGGGAAACTCGGCACCTTCCGGGCGCTCGCCATTGACTGGGCGTCGATTCGCGCCGAGCGGCTCAAAGAGCAGGGGAAAACCTATGAGGCCATGCAACTGCACGAGACCATCTGTGCCTTGGCGCCCCGTTTTCCAAAAGTCTGGGCGAACGCCGCCTGGAACATGGCCTACAACATCTCCGTGTCCCAGTACACGCCCGAGGCACGCTGGCAGTGGGTACAGAACGGTATCAAGATTCTTCGCGACAAGGGAATTAAGTACAATCCTAGATCGGTCACCCTTTATAAGGAACTTGCCTGGATCTATTGGCACAAAATCGGCGATTTCCTGGATGACGAGCACCTCAACTACAAACGCGCCCTTGCCGTGGAAATGGAAACCGTCCTCGGAGCGCCTCCTGTCGCGCTCCATGACCAGGAATACTTTGATTGGTTCCGCAAAATCGTCGATGCCCCGCGCGACCTGGGGCGGTTTTTGAGCACCGATGTTGAGATCGCGCGACTGACGTCGCGTCTCAAGGAGGTCGACCTTCGTTCTGACCAGAGCGTGCTCGAAGTCGTGGCTCGCTACGTTCGGCCCGAGCTGGGCGCTGCGGACCTGGCCAAGGAGAAGTCGAGCCTCGACCGGCTGGTGTCGCGCCGGCTCGAACTGTTGAAGGACCCTGCGAATGCCGCGGCCTTGGACCATCTGCTGGCCGCCGTCCGATCGGATGTACTTCGCAATCGTTACGCCCTCGACTTGGATTGGATGTACGATCTGATGGTCAAACAATACGGGCCGCTCGACTGGCGCAATGCCTTCGCCCACGCACTGTATTGGTCCAGTTGGGGCGATAAAGTCAGCGAGGGTGTTGCCGCGACTGATCCCGCGGATGCCATGAATACCGCCCGTTTCGTCTTCTTCTCCCTGCAGAACCTCATTACCCGCGGTCGAATCACCCTCTGGCCGAACTTCGACGATCCCTTTTCCTCCTACATTGAGCTTACATCGGACATCCGATACATCCCCTACCTGTATGACGCCTATATGAGACTGGGGAAGAAGCACTTCGGGGACGATCCGCGCTTCGTGGAAGGCACACCCGGTCCGAGGTACCTGAACGGCTTCGTCAGCGCGATGCACAACTGGATCCAACTGCTTTACCTGGAAGGCGGTGAAGAGAATCGAAAGCAAGCGGAGAACTACTACGCCTGGTTGCGTGAACACAATCCCGACCCCGACGGTCGTACACAGGAGAGGTATTTGGTGACCCTTGACCAGTTTGTGATGGGCGACCTACTGGCGCAACTGCAGACCTACAAGGCCGCCAGTGCGATCATCGGCAGCTTCATCCGCCAAGCCCTCAAGCAATTCGCCCTCGGGCAGACCAGACCCGGTCTCTCCTCCATGGCCCGGGCCCGACAGTGCTACGACTACTGGATGATCGACACGAAAGTGGACCCCAACGATCGACGAAAGTTGCCGCCCCCGGCCGTGATGCTCCGTGACCAAATCGAGGGCTTCATGAAGGAACCGCGGGTCGACCCCTTGGCCAAAGTGCGACTGTGGAGCGGGTTGCCGGCTGAGCGGCGCCAAACGGCCTACGACGGACTTCGTCCGTTCTTCGAGAAGCTGTGCGATGCCCAAGACCCGCCCTGGGCCGTCGAACGCGCGTTCCCCGAACCGCCGGGGATGGAGGAGTTCCGAAAGGGGGAAGCCGAAACGCTTGGCGCGCCGCGTCGGGAAGGCGTCGAACAGGGCGAGCGCTTCAAACCGTAGGTCCCTTCCGCCGCGACGCGGAGCGGAGCAGGATGGCGAGCCGCTCGCAGACGAACTCGCGGAACGTTTTGGCGTTGAGTTGCTTCAGCCGCAGCATCGGGCCGGCGAGAAGCTGACCGTGGATGTCGGGGGCGTAGCGGACCTCGTGAAAGGCGATGGCGTCGCTCGTGACCGTGCCTTGAAGTTGCACGCGGTACTCGCCGATCCCGAACTCGAACTTGATCTCCCGTCCTCCCTCGAGCAGGCTTGAGGCGTCCATCTGCATGGCGATTCCGGACTTGGAGTACTTCTCGACCAGCTCCACGAACACGGGGACCAGTTCCCGCAGGGTGAGCTCGCGAAGGGCGTGAATCGGGTCCACGGTCCGCCCGGGCGTTTCCGCGTCGACGGATTTCCGTCGTTCGTCGAGAGCGTTGACCAGCGCATCCAGCTCGCTCTCGACGTTCTTGGGAGGCGGCTCCCGCAAGCGCGTCTTGCCGAGCAACTGTTGAAAACCCGAAGGCTGTCGTGGGACCGTCACCGATGAAGACCCCCTACAGCGGCCGCCCGCAGGATCAGGGCGGACCCGCCGACTGGATTATTGAACCTCGGGCCGCGGTCGGCCCGTGCAAACTACCCCATCGTCCATTTCGGTCTACGGACATCCCCGCTTGAGACCGACCCAGGCACGTCGCGCGTCGATCCGCTCCAGGCCGCTGGAAACGTCCGATACGGCGCGGATGCGCAGCGACTCGCGTCGTCGTGGAGCCCAAAACGCCCCTGCGCGTGGCTCGGAATGTCAGCTCGGTTGTGGAAGCGGGCCGGAGCCCGGTTCGGCATGAGGCGTGGGGTCGATCCGCACGGGCCGGGCCGTGCCCACCGTCGGCCCCGAGACCCCGTCCAAAAGATCGGACACACTCGCCCGCTCGAGGGGTTCGCCGCGGATCAAGGCGTTGACCTCTTCCCCGGTGACGGTTTCGAGACGAAGCAGCGCCTTGGCGATGGTTTCCACTTTCTCGCGGTTCTCGATAATCGTACGGTGGGCGGTTTCATAGGCCGCGTCCATGATGCGCTTGATCTCGCCGTCGATCGTCTCCGCCGTCTTGTCGGAGTACTCCCGCATCCCCAGGTCAAACATCGCACCGCTGGCATCGGCGTCCCCGTAATAGACAAAACCGACGGTCTCGCCCATGCCCCATTCGCGGACCATGTGCCGGGCGATGTCCGTCGCCTGCTTGATGTCCGCCGCGGCGCCGCTGCTGATCTCATTGAAGAACACCTGCTCGGAGATCCGACCGCCGAACATGACCCGCATGGTCGCCAGCAGGTATCCCTTGGTGTACACCATCCGATCGCGCTCCGGCAGCGAGAACGTCGCCCCGCCGGCAGGCCCTCGTGGGATGATGCTGACCTTGTGCAGCGGATCGGCGTCCTTCTCCAATGCTTGGATCAGGGCGTGCCCGGCCTCATGGAACGCGGTGATGCGACGATCGCGTTCATCGACCACGGAGCTCTTCCTCGCCCGGCCCCAACGGATTTTGTCCCGCGCCTCTTCCAGGTCGTCCTGATCGACGAACTCCTTGTTGTGCATCGTGGCGATGAGGGCGGCCTCATTGACCATCGCCGCCAACTCCGCCCCGCTGAACATGGGCGTCCCCCGGGCGCATCGGCGGATGTCCACCGTCGGACCCAGCTTGACCTTCCGCATGTGCACCTTCAGGATTTCGTAGCGGCCCTGAAGGTCCGGCAACCCCACGTACACCTGCCGATCGAAGCGTCCGGGGCGGATCAACGCCGGATCAAGCACGTCCGCGCGGTTGGTGGCCGCAATGACGATGACCTGCGAGTTCGTCTCGAACCCGTCCATCTCCACGAGGATGGCGTTGAGGGTTTGCTCGCGCTCGTCGTGACCGCCGCCGCCGAAACTCGCTCCGCGGCGCCGCCCTACGGCGTCGATCTCATCCAGGAAGATGATGCAGGGCGAGTTCTCCTTGGCCTGCTTGAACAGATCGCGGACCCGCGAAGCCCCGACACCCACGAACATCTCCACGAAATCCGACCCGCTGATGGAGAAGAAGGGGACCTCAGCCTCACCCGCGATCGCTTTCGCTAACAACGTCTTTCCACAACCCGGCGCGCCCACCAGCAGGATTCCCCGCGGGATTCGTCCGCCCAGGCGCTGAAACTTCTTCGGGGCTTTGAGGAACTCGATGATCTCTTGGACCTCGTCCTTGGCCTCCTCGATCCCCGCCACATCCGCGAAGGTGATGTTGGTGTGCTCCTTGTGCGTCACGCGATGCCGCGACCGGCCGAAGTTGCCCAACATCCCGCCCGGACCGCTCGCGCTACGAAGCTGCCGGAAGATGAAGAACCAGATGAAGCCGAAAATCAGGATCCACGGCAACATGCTCACCAGCAGGAGGACGAACTGGTTCTGCTTCTCATACTTAACGTCCCCGCCGCCTTTGCGGACGGCCTCGACCATCTCCTTGAGGAAGGCGTTGTCGATCGCCTCGCGCGGGTAAGCGACTCGGAACTGGGTAAACCCATCGGGCCCTGCGGGTCCCTTCTGCGTCAACTCGATCACCCCATCTTCCTTGATCCGCAGGAGTTGCACTTGGTCATTGCGGACCAGGGCGTCGAATTCGCTGATGGAAATCTCTTTAGACGATGGCATCGCTTTCTGGAGCAGCGCCACCAGCAGCATGGCCAGTCCCAGAAGGACCAGCCAACTCACCAGGTTGCGTGACATCTTCACGCTCGGCCCGTTGGGCCGTTTTGATCCGGGAGGCGGTTGCGGACTGTCGCCGTTGCCTTCCGTCATGTTTCCAACTCCGTTTCCGCCGACACGGTCGAGGGGGCGGGCACGTCGCCCCTCGAAGATGATAGCTGTGTTACCAGGACGATTCCATCGTTTCGACGATCTGCTCGGCCAGTCCGTCCATCGCCCGCGTCATGCCCTGCGTGAAGGTCTCGCCCACCGGCGGAATGTAACTGGTTTGATACACGAACCGCGGCCGCTCCACGAGGATTTCCCCGGATCGTAGGTCCTGCAAGCGGAACCGCACCACCACCGTCGAGCCGATTTCCCGCGGCAAGTTGGTGTCGAAATCGTTGCCGAAGGTACGATTTTCGACCTTGACGATCTCCCCCGTCAGCACGGCATCGGCCGACTTCCGCGGCGCGATCCGATACGGCGTGTCCATCTCGATCCGTTTAATAAGGGATTCGGTCAGCCGAAACTCCAACTCGCGTCGGAACTCCTTGGACTGAAACATTTCCACGTGGACCGTCTGAATATCGGTCGAAAACGGCCGCTTCGTCGAATACCCGCAGCCGGTCAGCAAGCTGCTCCCCATCACCAACAACGGTACGATTCGCAAGGGAGAAGGATTGAACATGGCCTTTGTTCTCGTCGCGCTCTGGTGCTCCATCGCACCTAATCCTGCGAGCAGGTGTGGCCCAGCCGCCCCCGGCTGGGCAGAAGGGCACAGCGGAGGGCCGCTGTGCCACAAACAGCCGAACGCCAAAGTTTGGCTGCGACCGCGCTCTAGGGCTCGCGGGCCGCAACCGGTTCCAGCGCGCCCAGAAGTTCCAGACGCAACGTCGCCTTCGCCGCTGCGATCGTTTCCGGAAAGCTGTTGCGCACGCCCTGATAGTAGAAGATCGCCGAACCCGGATGGTCGGTGCGGTCGTAGTATTGCCCGATGAGGAAGTCCTTCTCGGCCCGCATCTCGCGGATGCTGTCGAGGATCAACCCCACTCCCTCCCGATCGGCCTGCGGTCGATACCGCAGTCGGTAGTCATTGTACCGCTCCTCGGCCTCGATCAAGGCGGCTTCGTCGTACTCGACGCCCGCGAAGCTCGCCAGCGCCGACTCCGCCGACCGCCCCAGTGCGAACTGTTGGTATCGACTCCGCGGATAGTTCCGAAGGACCCGCGCGTACTCCAGCTCCGCGAGGGCATGGTCGCCGACCTTGAACAGATGATCGGCCTTAGTCTTGATCGCCAACTCCGCCAGCGGGCTATCCGCGTGATCCGCCGATATCTCATCGAGAATCTGGTAGGCCAAGTCCTCGCCCGATACCCGGAAGATCACCCACACCTTCCGCTTCACGCCGGAAAGAAAGGTCTCCGCGATCACGAACTCCAGCCGCAGCGCCTCGGAGGTCAGCGTCATGCCGCCGAACTCACCGAGGTAGGCCTGCAACACGGCGTGGGCCTTATCGTACTCCTTCAACCCGATCAACGCCTCGGCCTTGGCGATCAAAATCTCCGGGTACAGCGGCTCGCCCGTCCCGTACTTCTTCACGAACGGCTTGATAGCCGACAGCGCCTTCCGGTAGCGACCCTCGTGAATCTGGACCTTGATCGCGTACAGATCGCCTTCGGCCGTACCCACCGGCGGCGGAGGTTGCTCCACCCACTCCTGCTGCTTCGGCTCGTAGACCAGCGTCCGTATCCGCGGCTGCTGCGCGTCCGTGGAACGCGACGCGGCGATGATGATGCACGCCATCGTCGAAACCAGCCCGGCTCTTCGATTCCGACAAGTTCTCATACGCCCCGATTCCGGTTGAGCCTCGGCAAAGTTTTGTCCTCGCCGCTTGTCCGCCGCGCCCCGCCGCAAGTTCGGTATCCTATCGCCGGACCCGCCGGTCACGCAACTGGGCCAGCCACGCCACGTGAGGTTGTGATATTTGCGACGCATCGATTGGCGTCCTATACTCGGCGCGAAACGTGTGAAGGAATGAAGGGCGAGGGGATGCACCTGCATGGACGCCGCAGCCTTGATGGCCCAGACCGATGTTCTCAGCGGAATTCGCTTGTTTTTCGAGCGGGTGACCGATCGGCCCTGGGTCGCGCTGATTGAGTTGCTGCTCATCGGAAGCGTTGTCCATTCCGCCCTCCGGGCCCTCCAGGGGACCCGTGGCGCCCGGCTCGTCCGAGCGGTTCTGACCATCCTCGCCGTCAGCTTCGCCGTGGTGTGGTTGATCGCGGAGCGCTTCGGCTTCGAGCGCATCAACGCCCTTTACCCCTATTTCATCCTCGGCGTGTTCCTCGTTTCGCTCGTCGCGTTTCAGACGGAGCTACGCCGCTTGCTGCTCAAGATCGGCGAGGGGGGGTGGTTGCGGCGATGGATCCGAACGGGGGATGAAGTCATCGAGCCGTTGGTGACGGCGGTCGATCGTCTGGCGAAGAAGAAGATCGGGGCCGTCATCGCCGTCGAACGCAGCGCCGAGGCCGGCGCCATCGTCGAATCCGGCGTGCCGCTCGACGCCGTGGTCTCCGCGGAACTCCTGGAGACCATTTTCTGGCCCGGCAGCGCCTTGCATGACCTGGGCGTGATGATCGGCCAGGGGCGGATTCGAGCGGCGGGATGCCAGTTCCCGCTGGTCGAGTCCGCCGATGTGGATCGTTCCCTGGGCAGTCGCCACCGAGCCGCCATCGGCATGAGCCAGGAGGCCGACGCCGTCGTCATCGTCGTCAGCGAGGAAACGGGCACGATCTCCGTCGCGATCCACGGACGCCTGCGACGCGGTTTTACGGCGGAGACTTTGCGCGAAACCTTGACGAACGAGTTGGGCGGTGCTCCGGCCCGCTCCAAGATTCCCTGGCGAAACGCCAAGCCCGCCTCGACGGCGCGGGAGGTGGCGTGAGATGGACCAACTTCGTCTGCTCGGCATGACCGCGGTGCTCACGCTCCTGATCTGGGCCGGCGCGGACAGCCTCGTGACCGACACGGCCTCGGTGGGAATCCAATTGAAGGCCACCCCCGCGGCGGGCGCCAACATGCTGATCCACGCCGATCCCACCGGGGAGCGTTTTGAGGTTCAAGTGTCCGGGCCTCGGCGGACCGTCCAGGCTGTGCGGGTGCGCGGCGCCTATCCGGTCCGGCTTCCGATCGAGGACCGTCCCACCGGCGAGGCGAAGATCCCCCTGGACCGCCATACGTTGAAACGAGAGCTGTCCAACCAGTGGGCGGACTTCGGCAGTCTGACCGTTGTGTCGGTGAGTCCGGAAGTTCTGTCCGTCGTCATCGACCATGTGGTCACGAAAGACGTGGAGGTCGCGGCGAAGCGGCTGGCGCTGGCGTACGAGGCCGAGCCTCAGCTTCAGCGAACGACGGCCGCTGTTCAGATGCGCGAAAGCTCTCTCCCGACGTTGCCGCCAGGGCAGCCGCTGCAAATCGACATCGGACCCGACCTCGAGCGGCTTCTCAAGGACCAGCCGGTCGGAAAGAGCCTCACCGTGCGCGTTCCGCTGGACAACCGGCGCTTCGGCCCCGACGCAGAGTTGACGCCGAGCGCGGTCGAAGTGACCGCGACGGTGCGGCCCCAGCGAAGCACCGAACGAGTGCCGACGGTTCCGGTGCTGGTGGCCATGAGCTTCGCGAATCTCGAAAAACGCGTTCGCGCGGTGGCCCGCGACGGCAGCCCCCTTTCGCTCGTGACGCAGACGGTCACGGTAAGCGGGGCCACGGAGGACGTTCAGCGTCTCGTGCGCGGCGAGACGCGGGCCTACGGAGTCATCCAGCTCAAGGAGGACGATCTTCAGCAGATGGGCGTGCTCAAGGTCGCGATGCCGGAATACCACCTGCCGAAAGGGGTTGAGCTGGCCGAGGAGCCATCGCCAATCGAGTTTCAGTTGATTCCTGTCACCGGCACGGCAAAAACGCCCTAGCGAGCCTTCTTCCGCTCTGCCCGGTCGTGTGGTTTTTCCGAGAAAAGTCGGCTTGACGACAGGGAGTAGGGCGATAATATAAACATCGCGGTGACGATACGTGCGGGGAAACACCCGTTACCATTCCGAACACGGAAGTGAAGTCCGCACGGCCGATGGTAGTCGTAAGGCGAGAGTAGGTGATTGCCGCATTTGTTTTCTGAAAGTACCCGCTTTGGCGGGTATTTTCGTGCGCAATGGTTCCGAGGGCCAAGGAAGGTTAGGCGCGGTCTAGCCGACTCACGGAACCCAGGCCCCGAAGTGACACGGACCGTCACCTCCGAGGCCGTCTCATCCCATTGGAAAGGTGCACGATGTTTGCTTCCCTGATAGGTTCGTTGCTGAGTAGCTTCCTACCCATGCTTTTGCAGATTCTGTTCGGAGTTCTCTTCGGCGGCAGTACGAACACGGGCCAGTAGCGACTCGACGTAGCAGGACGCGCTGGACCGTACGGGCAGGGTTTGCCCACCGCCCCGCTGGGCGGCCTTCACCCGGCGAGTTCGCGGATGATGGCGCAGCCTCGGCGAATTTTTTCGTCGGGGGCCGCGTAACTGATGCGGAAGTGCGTGTCGCGCTCGCTGAAGGCCTCGCCGGGAATGACGAGCAGCTTCCTTTCGATCGCCGCGGTGACGAACTCGGAAGCGTTCTTGAATCGCGGCGGGGCCTTGGGGAATACGTAGAATCCGCCCGCCGGTCGGACGAAGTCCACGACTCCGTCCAGCAGTGCACACACCAGGTCGCGCTTTCCGCGGTACTCGGCCACCCGTGCCGAGATGTCCGTGTCCATCGCCTCCAGAGCGCCGTATTGCGCCGGGTGCGGGGCGCAGACGTAGGTGTATTGCTGGAGCTTGGCCATCTCGGTGATGATCTCCGCCGGACCGGCCGCATAGCCCATGCGCAATCCCGTCATGGCGTAGGACTTCCCATAGCCGCGGAGAAGGACCGTCCGCTCCGGCGCGAACGTCACCGGGCTGGCGATCGGGCCGTCGTACGTCAACAAGTTGTAGATTTCGTCGCAGAGGATCAGCAGATCGTGTTTGCGGGCGAGGTCGGCGAGCGCCCGCACATCCTCCCGGTCAAAGACCACCCCCGTCGGATTGCCCGGCGAGCCGACGATCAACAGTTTGGTACGCGGCGTCACGGCGGCTGCGAAACGTTCGGGATGCAATTGAAAATCGTCGTACAAGTCGACCGGGACCGGTACACCACCGGCCAGGCGCGCTAAGTGCTTGTAGGAGACGAAGGAGGGATCGCCGATGAGAACCTCATCGCCGGGATTCAGACAGGTCATCAGAGAAAGAAACAGCCCGCCCGAGACGCCGGAAGTGACGAACAAGTCCGGTTCCCAATCGAACTCGGTCTTGAGCTGCTGAGCGATGCGCTTGCGAAGCTCGGGTATTCCCCGCGTGACGGTGTAGCTGTTGCGGTTCGACTCGATGGCCCGGATCATCGCCCGTTTGACATTGTCGGGCACAGGGAAGTCGGGCTGCCCGATGGAGAGGTCCACAGGGTCCGTCAACTGGGCCCCGAGGTCGAAGACGCGGCGGATGCCTGACGCTCCGATCGTCCGAACTCGATCCGCGATGAAATCCCGTCCGCTCATCCGTCGTCCTTCGCGCTGAGGTCGAGCCTCAGAACCAGCCGACTTCGTGCGTCCCCGCCGACCCTCCTGCAAGCCCCGTTCCCGGCGACCGCCATCGACCCGCAGCGTGAGCCGCGGGTTTCCGCCCCCGGTAGTGTCCTAATTTGAAGATCGAAGCGGTTAGCGCCTTTTCCTCCACTTTTTCGGTGGCGGGAGACGGTGCGTGTTGTCGGTAATGTAACTGGCTGGAATGGGCAAGAGTAGTTCCACCTCTCCCTTTGGGCCATCGTAGTTTAGTATCAGGCTCCGCAAAACATCACGACCGATCAGGGCGATAAGGCCTTTTACGTGCTTTGTCAGATCGTGGCAGTGCGCCCGTGGAATGTTCAGTTTAAGACCTTTTATGTCGATCGAACACGCCACGGTAAAGCCAATAACCTTTCCGCCGATCCCGCAGGACTCAACTTGGCCCGATGGTCGCAGGTTAAGTGACTTTGCAACCTCGCTGTCGATCGTAGTAACGGCCGCGCCGGTGTCGATCAGGGCTGTGCCGACTATAGCATCAGGAATTTTATCGCCTTTTTCTTTGAGCTTTTTGGCGAGATAGTCGTGAAAGCCGACCTTGACTTGGACTCTGGGCCCGACCGTTGCAAGCCCAATTGTTGGTGAGATAAACGTGCTACCCAGTAACTGGCCGTAGGACAAACTTAGTCGGAGGTGCTTAGGTCGAGACATTCAGGAGACCGTAAAGCAACGCGGGAGAATCTTCAACTAGGTCTTCTGAAAGAACTTGCTTTATTAGGACATCAACATCGCCGTACTTGTCTACGCCAGCCCGGTAGGCTTCATCGTCTGAGCTATAAAAGGAATATTCTGTCCCCTTGATAAGGACGAATTGCCCTTCATGGTCCGTCAACCATTCGGCCCGATGTTGGGCGAATACCGCTAGTTCGGTTTCAAATGACATGAACGATGCAAGCTCCAGATATCAACCAAGATGCATATTAGGTTACGCCGTGCTCTAGGTCAACATCGGACTCTAAACTACTTGAATATAACTGGTTATGTCCGATAATATCATCACGGAAGCGGTTTGTCAATCGGCCACGGTTCAGACGCCAGCCCCGACCCCGACAGGCGGTTGCTGCTGTAACGGGCCGAGAGAATCCGCCGGGGGAGCGGCTGCCGGAAAAACGGCGGGGCGGTCTCGTTGCCGAGCAGCGCGGACCCTTGCCGGGTCTGCCACTGACGGTCGCAAAGATTGGCATAGGTAAAGTAGATGAACCCGCGGTCGGCGGAGGGGTCGCCGCCGGGGGCGGGCAAGGCCCTGCGAAGTTCGCTCACGGGGATCCGGGCGAGTTCGATGAACTCGCCACCACCGACTTCGACGAGCCCTTCGGGCCTGAAGTCGTGCCAGGATGCCCCCCGCTTCGGCAGGAGCGGCACTTCTCGGCGCACCTGGTCCAGCTCATAGATCCACCTTCCGTCGGCGAAGGGCGGTGAGCCGCCGAAGTTCACATTGATGAGCAGCGGCTGGTCGGTGCGGTTGACCAGACGTGCGACGAGGACGTCCGCGTCTCGTTCGACGACCAGGTCGGCTTGTACTCCGGCCCGTGAGACCGTCGGGGGGGCGCCGTCTCGGACGGTGATCGTCGCGGGAGTGCTGACCACGCGGCCTGCTCGGGCGGCGGCGAGGGCTTTATCCGTCCAGTCGGGGACATAATCCAGCATGACCGTGTACTCGCCGTGGTCCAGCAGAGGGAACCTCGCCCACCCGCGGTTGAAGGCCCGGGCCGTCACCGAAACTCGTTCGCCGGGCGCGAGCACGCCGCCGGGACCGCCCGCCAGACGCGACTGAACCGCGGCGAAGACCGCCGCTTCGCCGGCGATGTCGTCCACGCGAAGCTCCAGCTCACGTCCGTCGGGAGCGCGCACCTTGAGCCACTCGGCCACATCGAGCATGTCCGCGACCTGTCGGGCGTCGTCGGGGTTAGCGCGGACGGCGGGGTCCACGTCGAAGGGCACGCGCGCGGGGTAGGACAGACGGTTCGTCATCGTGATGTTCAAGTCGACCGGCTCGTTCCAGTCGATGATCGGCTTGGAGAACGAGAGCGAAACTTCCGCGCCGGAGAACCAGAGGCGATCGAACACGTCGAGGAGCTTTTTGGCGCGGAGAGACGCTTCGATGTCGGCACTGTCGGCAGCGGTCCGCAACACGTCCCAGGCCTCCATGCCGATCGCACAGAGACGGCGGGTGGCGAACATCCTCGTCTCATAAGCGGGATCGCCGAGCGTGCGAACTAAGGAGACCATCTCCTCATGGTTGGTCGGCCCGACCAGCGGGGGCCTCTCCGCGGCGCGGACCCATTCCGATGATCCAAGCGCGGCGCCTCCGACGATCAGCGCGAGGAGAGTCTTCGATGTTCGGTCGTGCGTTGTGTCCAAGCCATCTCCCTCATGGGGCCGTAATTATCATAGCGGCCACACCCGACTCGAGGCCCGGAATTAGCTTCGGTCGGTTCCGGGCGCCCCTGAAGCCGAGGTCGCCACGGATTGGTCGGTCCGGCCCCGCAGGTCTAAAATAGCGACGTGCAGCCAACCCCCGTAACTCCCACAGGCCCCACGCGATGGCGTTTTTCGGCCCCGATTGTCATTGTCGCCCTCATCGCCATTACGTTCATGCCCGCACTGACGGGTAGTTTCGTGGACTGGGACGATCGCGATCTACTTCTCCTGAACACACGCTATCGGACGTTGGATGCCGAGGGCCTACGGTGGATGTTCACAACATCGTACACCGGGCACTTTCAACCCCTGACGTGGCTGAGCTACGCCTTGGACTGGGCGATCTGGAAGCGGGAGTCCTTTGGGTACCACTTGACGAATCTCGTGCTCCACGCGGGAGCCGCGGTTACGTTCTATTTCGTCGCCCGCACGCTGATTGTGGTTGCCCGTTCGGGGAAGGATGCTCTACCGATCGACGGTCGAATCGCGAGTCAGTCGGGTCCTGTGGTCTTGGCGGCGTCCTTCGCGGCGGTCCTCTTCGCGACGCACCCGTTGCGGGCCGAGTCCGTCGCGTGGATCGCCGAACGCCGCGACGTCCTAAGCGGTTTCTTGTCTCTCCTCGCCGTCCTGTGCTACCTGCGATACGCGGCGACTCGTACGCGCTGCCACCGTACGGCGACTGTTTCCTACGTCGCAACGCTCGGACTGCTCGTTCTTTCGCTTCTTGCGAAAGCGACGGCGGCGACGTTGCCGGTCGTGCTGTTGATCCTGGATGTGTATCCGTTGCGGCGGCTGGGCGGATCACGCGGGCTGTGGCGGGGCGCGGCTCGCGGGGTTTGGCTCGAGAAGCTTCCGTTGGCGGCGTTGGGGTTGGCCGCCGGGGTACGCGCGGTGATCGCTCAAGCGCACCAGGATGCGCTCTATCCGTTGGCCGAGTACGATCTGCCGGCACGCCTGGCTCAGGCCTGTTACGGCGCCATGTTCTATCTGTGGAAGACGCTCTGGCCGACGAATCTGGGGCCGTTGTATCAGCTTCCGCCGCGATCGGTTCTGTTCGGACCGATGCTGTGGCGGAGCCTCCCGGTTGTCGCCGGACTTACGATCATCGTGGTTGTGCTGCGACGGCGCATTCCTGCGTTGACCGCGGCCTTTGCGGCGTACGTTGTACTGCTCGCGCCGGTCTTAGGATTCGCCCAAAGCGGGCCGCAACTCGTCGCCGATCGCTACAGTTACCTGCCGTGTTTGGGATTCGCGGTGCTCGCCGGAGTCGGTATTGCCTGGGTGATCGAGCGCTTTGGACGGAACCGTTCGGCGCGCGGCCTGGTCATTCTATCCGTGGCCGGCGTGCTCACCGCGTTGCAGCACGCGACCTACCGGCAGTGCGACATCTGGCGGTCCTCGCTAACGCTTTGGGCGCAAGGCGTTCGGGTGAGTCCCGACAGTTCCGTCGCCCACGTGAACTATGCCGACGCCCTCAGTGGAATCGGCGATCTCGACGGGGCGGTCCGTCACTACCAACGCGGCCTCGAACTGGAACCGCGCGATCCGATCGCCACGAATCATCTCGCCGACCTCCTGTCGAGGCTCGGCGACGCCGCCGGCGCGACCGCGATGTATGAGCGAACGCTGCAACTCGACGACAAGCGGGCGGCGGTCTACCCCCAACTTGCCCATCTGCTCATCGTGCAGGACCGCGCGGCCGACGCCGTCGCCTTGCTCCGCGGGCGACTTTCGCGGGCGCCTTCCGATCTGGAGACGATGAGTTATCTCGCGGAGCTGCTGGCGACGTATCCCGACGGCGAACTGCGCGACGGGGCGGAGGCCGCGAGATGGGCAGCTCTTGTCAGTGAGGCGTACGGCGGGACCGACGGCCCGGCCCTGTTGACCTACGCCACGGCGCTGGCTGAAGCCGGCCGATTCGACGAAAGCGTCTCCGTGGCCGAACGAGCGCTGCGGTTCGCCGACCGGGCCGGAAATGAGCGGCTCGCCGACGAACTCCGCCGCCGGCTGACCCTCTTTCGCTCCCACCAGGCGTACCATTTCGGGGACTGACGCGGACGGAGAGAGCGTCAGACCGCGCCGACGCCGGGGCCGGCGAGCGGCTGGGGGGTGGTGTGGGCGCGGATCACCTCGATCAGCTTTGTCCGGTTGACGGGCTTGGCGGTGAAGTCATCGCAACCCGCACGCAAACACTTTTCCCGATCACCCAGCATGGCGTGGGCCGTCAAAGCCACGATGGCGCCCCGATAGCCCTTTTGTCTAAGCAAACCGGCGGCTTCGTATCCGTCCATGACGGGCATTTGCATGTCCATGAGTATGACGTCGAAGGGTGATCCCTCGGCCTCGGCGGAAAGAGCGCGATCGACGGCAAGTTTCCCGTTCTCTACAATGGTAACTGCAGCGCCTGCCTTGCCCAGAATGTGTGATACGAGGCGTTGGTTGTCCGGAGCGTCCTCGGCCAGGAGAATGCGGCAATTCAAGGCGCCGGGGAGTGCGGAGCGTCCCGTGCGTTGATCGGCGGTGCTCAGCATCTGGGAACTCAGGTTCTTGATGGTGCGTACGCCGTCGAGCGGCCCGGTAGCGACGCGGAGGCGCAATGTCGTACCCACCCCAGGCCGGCTGTCCACCACCCCGACCGTCCCACCGAGCAATTCCGCCAGTCGCCTGCTGATCACCAAGCCGAGACCGGTTCCACCAAATCGCCGAGTGTGGGAGGTATCCGCCTGGGTGAAGGGACAGAACAGCGTGTCCATTTCCTCGACGCTCATGCCGATGCCCGTGTCCTGCACGTCGAACTGGATCATGGGGGCCTCGCCGGTCACGAGGCGGACAATCAGCCGCACGCCGCCCACTTTCGTAAACTTGATCGCATTACCGACCAAGTTCAGAAGGATCTGTCGGAGCCGTGTCGGGTCGCTCTGAATGGTCTCGGGCACGGCGCCCTGGTATTCGCAATCAAGGGATAGTTTATTGGCGTCGGCGCGGACGCGCATCAAGGAGAGGACCTCGGCGACCACTCCGGCGGGCGAACAGAGAATCCGCTCGACGGTCATCCGGCCGACTTCAATCTTGGAGAGGTCGAGAACGTCATTAAGGATCGAAAGCAGATGCTCACCGTTTCGCCGAATGGTATGGACGGCATTCAACCGCTGCGGCTCAGGCAGGCTGGGTTCGGTGAGCATTTCGGAGAAGCCCAGAATGGCGGTCATCGGGGTGCGGATTTCATGACTCATGTTCGCCAGGAACTCACTCTTGGCGCGGTCCGCGTTTTCGGCCCGCTCCTTGGCTTCGTTCAACTGTTCCGTTCGCTGGCGGACGCGCTCTTCCAGTTCATCGTAGGCTTCCCGCAGTGCGACATCGCGTTCTTGTATCTGCGTAAGCATTTCGTTGAAGGCATCGGTGAGCGCCCCGAGTTCGTCTTGGGCATGCTTTCTCGCCCGTTCGGTGTAATGTCGCGAGAGCGTGACCCGCCGCGCCGTTTCCACAAGGTCCAAAACCGGCTGCGTGAACACGCGCTGCAGTCGGGTGGCAAAGAACAGCGCAATCCCGAGGGATACCACCATCACGCCGAAGACGATTCCGGTGAGGTCCAGGAATTGGGAGTGGTACAGCCCCCAGTTCCACGCCAACCAGATCGAGCCGATGGTCTCGCCGTCCAAGGTGATCGGTCGCAGCACGGTGAGCTTGCCACCGTCAAACCGGTGCTGCGGCTCGCCGGCCTGGGGAGGAATGACGACGGTCGCGCCTTGGGGCCGGTAGTCGGCGAAGGGACGCCCGTCGCGCCCGTAGATGCACGCCGCGAGCATGTACTTATCGGCCGCAAGCCCCTTAAGGGTATCCGCCGCGGATGCACGATCATTGAAGGTGATAGCGGCCGTGCAGTTGCTGCCCACAATGTCCGCACGCGTCGCCAGATCATAAACGCTGGTTGTTCGAGAGCCCCACCACGTACTTGCCAGGATCGCGGCACAGTCGATGGCCAGGGACACTCCCGCGACCAGCGTCGTCACCAACGTCAACTTGACACGTAGGGAAAAATCGCGAAAGCGGGGCACCCTCATCCTTTGTCTCTCGACGCGCCTATAGCAGAATCGGCTTTTGTGTATCGGTTCTTCCGTAGAAACGGTGAGTCGGTCACGCGGTTGGTCAACTCTTTTCCTTGGGATACACGACCTTGGCCAGTTTCATTAACTTGGAACTGAGCTGGAGCTTCGACCGTTCGACGGCATCGCGGTTCAGGTGGAAGACGATGTTGCCCGCGGACAAGACGAACGAGAGCATGCCGCCGGCCGCGGCGAACTCGTCGCTTTCTCCGACGACAAGCACCGGCGCGTCGCCGAGGAGTTCTAGGATGGATCCCCATCGGCTTTGCAGCGATTCACTGATGTACAGGATATGGCAACTGCGTAGCGCAGTGCGATCGTTTTCCGAGCGGGGCGGCAATCGTTTGACAAGGAACTTCCGGTTCTCGACGGTCTTGCCCTCGACCGTCTTGTCGAGCGTTTCGCCGAACGGGTCGACGCCCAGAATGCCGATGACCACCGGCGCGGATTCGTCCGCGAAGGCGTTGTTCGGCCAGGTGGTGAACTTTGCGAAGTTATACAGATAGGCGGCCTTGACTTGTGCGGTCTTGATTGGATCGACAGTCTCGGCGCGCGCGGCCGTAGAAGGCACGGCCCATGCACAAGCCGCCCCGATCCAGCACAACCGACGAATGGGTGGTCGGACACTCATGGAATGTGAATTCGACACTCCACATAGACCATTCGTGGAACCTCGGCGGCGTTGATGAAAAGCGTTCCGCCCTCGGGGTGGTCCGGGTCCAAAAGGTTCCGTACGCCGACGGCGACAGACGCCCGGTCGTTGCGGAATTCGTGCTCCGCACGGAGGTCCCATCGCAGGTACGGGTCGATCTTGCGTGAGACGAGCGGAAAGTCCGCGTTCGGGGCGGACGTCGTGTCCACAAAGTACAGGTGACTGGACAGATGCCAATCGGGCGTCAGGTCATAGCGCGCCCCGATCATGGCCTTGTGGCGCGGCGGGGTGATGGCGTCCGAATACCGGTACGGTACCGTCGAGTGCCACGCGAGCTGTTGGAACGTGTAGTTCGAGAGAAGGGTGAGTTTGTCCGACGCCGCGTAACGGGCGTCGAACTCCAGGCCATACAACTGCGCTTGCGCTCCGTTGGCGACCGCGAGGTCGATCAACCCCGGTGGTCCCAACCGCGGGGTCAGGGGCGCATACTCGTCGTAGTCGTGCCAATACCACGCAACGCTGGTCTGAAAGCGCCGGTTCGGCTGCCAACGCCAACCCAACTCGTAGGCGACAAGCGAGAGGGTATCCATGTCCCGATCCGCCACCGCCCACGCCAAGCCGTTCAGAAACGGCATCTCGAGGAATCGCAGTCCCGCCGGAGGCATCTGGAACGCCCGCGACACCGAGCCGTAAACCCGCGCCGTGTCGCTGATCTCGTACAGCAGCGCCGCCTCCGCACTGGGTTGAAAGCCGCCGTAGAACTCGTAGTGCATGCTCGCTCCAAGGTCCAACGACCAGCGCGGACGGAACCGCCATTGGTCCCTCGCATAGACGCCAAGGGTTCCGGTTTCCACGCTTGGTTTGGAAAGGACTCGAGGGTCGGAATTGGTCGCATCCAGTAAATCGGCTCGCGAGTCCACGCCCCAGGTCAGCGTGTGGTTCTCGATCGGGCTGAGCGTATGGGCGAACTGCAGGGCAAGCTGCTGATAGCGATAGTCGAATTGTCGCAGACCCGGCGAGCCGTAGAAGTCGTTCAGGTATCCCGTCAGACTATAGGAGTTGTCGTCGCTCGTGCGGCGCTCCCACTTGCCGAGGACGAAGGAGGCCTGGGATCCCGGATTCCGAGAGAATCCGAACCCTCCCAGCGGCGTCCGTGGGTATCCGCCGTCCAGAACGCCGCTGCCCGCGGACAGGGTCAGCGTATCGTTGGGGGCGCGCTCGTAGATGGCGTGCACGCCAAAGCGACCGATCTTGTAGTCGTCGTCGAGCCCTCCGAACACGGAGAGTCCTTCGCGAAAACCATCGCTTCCTTCAAACTCACCCGACAGTCGCAGGCGCAGCTTTCCTTCCTCGAAGGCATAGCCGAGGTGTTCCTTCTGCGCGCCGCGCGAGCCGCCGCCCAGTGTTGCGGTGACGCCAAGCTGATCGCGGGGGTCCTTGGTGATGATGTTGATCACCCCGTTGACGGCGTTGGCGCCCCAGGTGACGCCCGCGGGACCGCGGATGATCTCGATGCGTGCGACGTCCTCCAACTGAAACGGCCAACTGCCCCATGCGGTTCCGCCGAACAGCGAGTCGAAGATTTGACGCCCGTCGACCAGCACGAGAACGTAGCGCGAAGCGAATCCGTGGAAGCCGCGGGGCGAGACGGCCGCGTTGCCGTAGGAAAGCTCCGCCACATCGACCCCCGCCGCGAGGCGCAGGGCATCCGGGATCGACCGCGCCCCGGACGCGCGGATATCCTCCGCGGTGATCACGGAGATCGCACGCGGCACGGAGAGGATCGTCTCCTCGCGTCGCGAGGCCGTGACGACAACCTGCACGGCCATCAGTTCTTCGAGGCCCATCTCCGCGATGTCCGCGTTCGGTTTAGAGTCCGGGCTGGGCCGCTTCACCGTCGGCACTTCCTCGGCCTCGTGTGAATCGGCAGGGGAGATGCGCTCGACCGGACCGGTCTCAACATTGTCAGGAGGAGAGGCCGGCGCAGACTCAGCGCCCACTTGGAGTACGGCCAAGGCCGATACGAGGAGGGTCGTCTGATACAGGGTCATGAGGAAAGTCCTGGTTAACTGGGCACGCTTTTCGGGCACACCGCCAGCCGGCGATGTGCCCCGTGGGTACGCCGAGACCGCCGCGACGCGATCGCGTTGTGCGGGCGTTTCGAGTCCGCCCACGAATCCCACGACGACGGTATTATCGGTGGGAGGGACGACTCTCCTTATGGTTATTGGAAGTTAGGGGAAGCCCCTAGATGACCGTGCGTGGTCGTGAAACGGGTTTCTGAGCCCCAAGTGCAAGCGCGGGACCATTGGGCCGGTCGCTTGCGCTGCCGGTCCGGACCGGCGGTGCAGGGCCGTGCAGGCCGACACGAAGGTCAATCGAATAAGACGTAGCGATGGTGGGGCTTAGCGAAGCCGGCGAACTCTGTGACGACGGACTGGAACGCGTCGCTGTCCCATGTATCTCCGTAGTGATAGAGGATGGTCTTGTTGCGAATTTCGCCCGGCAGGGTCCGCATCTCGCTCAACAAGGCGTGGACGGGGTTGGGGTGATCTTCAAGTTGCACGTCGTGAAAGATGATCTTGGCCTCGGTCATCAGCGGGCCTAGACCATCGGGGTCGAACCGCGTGTCCCCGGAGTACACGACGCTTCCCGCGCCTGCGGAATCCCGAATGCACAATCCGAAGCTGGGCCAGTCGTATTTGCGATGGATTTGGATATGGTCCGTGGGGAAGAGGCTGAACTCGTAACGCTCCATCATCATGAACCGATCCGGCCCGCCGCGATGGGACGGGCGGATGGCCACGACCTCGAAAAAGTCCCGCAATTCCGCCGTTCCGCCGCGTTGCCCGCTGAGTCCGCCGCAAAGGGAATGGTCCCATAGGGTTTCAATGACCTCCGCCGCGCCGATGAGCTGCGGTCGAAACCCCCTCTTTCCCCCCTTACTAAGGGGGGAGGCAGAGGGGTCGGTTGCCGGGTCCGCGAATTGATACCGATTCATCGCGGCCAACTCCTCCAGCCCTGCGATGTGATCGCTGTGCAGGTGGGTGATGAAGACCCGCCGGATCGCGGGGTAATAGATCATCCCCCGGCGGTCCAGATAGGCGAATCCCGGCTTGCCTTTGAGGGCATGGAGGGCCAGAGGTCCGGTCGCGCCGAAGTCAATGAGCAGCGTGTCATCCGGTTCGGCCTGGGCGCTCGGGCCGGTAGACCAAGCCTCGATCAGTGCGTTCGATTGGAAGTTCCGCTTCGCAAACGCGGAGCCGACTCCCAGGAACGTGAGCGTAAGCACAGGGGCTAACTCCCGCCGTAGAACGACTCGGCCCGCAGGCTCGTCTTCTCCCGGACCAAGTCCCGGATGCTATCGACCTCCGCGTCGGTCAGGGCGGTCACATAGCTCTCCGCCGGACGGCGAGCGACCGTGTAGACCTGAACATAGTCGATTCGCCCGCCGGCCGCGGTGATTTCCAGGAGTCGGTCGCAATACGCCGACAGTTCATGTTCGTCCGGCGCCTGCCCATGCAAGCGCATGAACAGGGACTGAATGACGACGGGGCGCACACGAGCGGCGGCGATGATATTGTCCACCACATGCCGCAGAGGATAGTTGGGCCGATTGACTCGCTGATAGTAGGCCTCCGTTCCCGCGTCAAGCTTGGCCCAGATTTCGCCGTGGTTTTGATCCATGATCGCGAGTGCGGCGACCACTTCCGGCTTGGTCAGATAACACGCGTCAGTGATGAGAACGATCTTGGCGTGGTCCAGCCCGGCCTCATGTCTGAATCTCGCCACCAGTTCCACGCATTCGCGGAAATACTTGCAGATGGTCGGCTCGCCGTCGCCGGAAAACGCAAAATCCCGAATGCCGCGCCGCTCGGAGGGTACGTCGGCAAACGCGGGGTCATCGAACAACGCCCCGTCTCGCGCGTCGGCGATCATGCGGGAGAGTTCGTCGCCCAGTCGTGCAACATCTACCTCACGCACGCGCGGCGTGCCGCTGCGATCCACCTGACAGTAAATGCAGTCGAAATTGCAGGCCGCGTCGGGGTTCAGGTTGATACCGATGCTCAGGCCGCCGCTACGGCGGGAAATCACGGGATAGACGTACGCGTTCTCGCGCCAGTCTCGCGAATGGTCTCGGTATTGCCGGAGGTTGACATTTCTCTCGATGTCCATCGTAAGGATCACGGGCGAAGAAGTGTCCCGCAATCGGCAATGGGCAATCGGCAATTGCCAATCATGCAAGACTCCGATAGTAGTCGATCGCCCGTCGCACACCGTTGGCTCTTGCGTCATGCGTAATTTGTAATTCGTAATTCGTAATTCGTCACTCCCCCTTCTTCTGGGTGTCGGGCGCGGCGATGTCTCGGCCTTCGAGCGACTGCTTTCGTTCCGCCGCAGCGGCACGCTGATCGGCCGTAGGAATCTGCTCGAGGCGCGTTTGCAGCTCCTTGAACATGTCGTCGATCGGACCGTATAGCTCACGAAGCTGCTTCTTCAGATCGTCGAGCGGCGCGTCGGAAGTCGCCGTGTTGTTCTGGATGCGATATTCGAGGCGGGCGATCTCCTCGCGCCGTCGCTCACGGTGGGCAATGGCCCGTTCCCTGAGTTCGGAAAGACACGAGAGCGCCGCCGTGCGCTGACCTTCGTCAAGGTGGAACAGTTGCACGAACTCAGCGACGTACTTCTCCCACGAGTCGAGTTCGACGGCGATCTGATCGACGGGCGTCTTGGGCGGCTCGGCGACGGCGGCAGCCTGCTCCGGCTCGGTGCGACGGCGGCGATGCTCCTCGCGACGCGCCCGACGCTCCGCGGGTAGAGGCTCCCAGAAAACGTCCTTATCGAATTCGCCCTGTTTCCATTCCTTGAGCTTTTGCTCGGCGATGGCCATGCCCACCCCCATCTGCAGGGCATCGACCTCGAACTTCGCCCGCTGCATGGGCCGCAGGACTTTGCGGAACTCGTCTTGAGTCCCGCGGAACTGGTCGCGGGTTTTCTCGAACACGGGCAATGCCCGATCGGCCCAGGCCTGGACCTGCTCCTTCGAAGGCGGCTCGAGGGTCATGCGCATCTCGATGAACTCGTTGGCCAGGGGCTGGATGGCCGAGCGGTTCTCGTTGAGAAACCCGGACCATTGCTTGACTACCTCGCCGCGGACTTGCGCCCGTTGCGGGTCGTCGAGCTCATAATCCGCGCAGGTTTCCTCCGCCCAGCGAACCAGCATCAAGTTGAGCAGCTTCGGCGACGGCCAAAGACCCTCCGGCGGCGCCGGCTCAGCCGGAGATTCTGCAACGCCGGTCGCCGTCCGGAGCGGCTCGCTCGCCATCGGGACGGGTAAAATGGCGAAAAGGATGAGGGCTGGATTGTTGAGCATCACGTCTTCGTCAGTCGCCTCCGATCCGACTCGCTCCGCCGTGGACCGCAGGCCCGCGGCGGCGATGGCCGATACATACCCCACGGCGGCCTTTGGCCGCAACCAAACCCGCCGTTCGGCG
>Ga0315274_10000699_pt1 | contig 52214 bp, 41 predicted proteins | sample YL17G02_20_MG_FD_203700 | JGI IMG/M metagenome (GOLD analysis project Ga0315274, IMG submission 203700) | Sediment microbial communities from Yellowstone Lake, YNP, Wyoming, USA - YL17G02_20 | ecosystem: Environmental > Aquatic > Freshwater > Lake > Sediment | place: USA: Wyoming | collected... | reverse complement strand
ATGTCGGCTGTTGTTGCTGGCGTTCCATCGCAAACTCCTTAAAAGCCCTTTTATCTTCAGACAGCCGCATCTTATCGTTACCTACTATAAAAAGCGCGCGAATAATTAGTTTTTCAGAGGTCTCAATTGCTTATTCAAGGAGAATTCTGCCTTTAGCATTAGGGGGGGAGTGTTAAGCATCTGTGATGGCGGCATGCCGACAATCATCGACTGCACATTTACTGGAAACGACAATGTCTCAGTGGCAGTCTCAGAAAGCAGGCTGGTATTGAACAACTGCACATTCGCTAACAATGGGGAAGGAATATACAGTTTCAAAGAGAGCAATATCGTGATGACCAATTGCACGTTCAGTGACAACTATGGGTATGGGATTGATGGCAATAACGATAGCCTCACAGCCACAAACTGCACGTTCAAAAACAACAGGATTTCTGGGATGAACGTTTCGGATTGCAATTCAACGTTGACCGCGTGTACGTTCGAGCGCAATTCTGGCGGAATTTGGTGCGTTGCGGGCAGGCTTACGATGGTGGACTGCACATTTATCGCCAACAGCAGGAGGGGCGGCATTGACAGCTCCAGCACCACGTTGACACTAACTAAGTGCCGGTTCATGGGCAACTCTGCATTGGGCGCAGCAGGAGGCATGTCGGTTAGTGGGACTGATGCAACGTTGCGCCAGTGCAGTTTCGAGCAAAATACTACTAATTGGTTTGGCGGGGGGATTTATGCCAATTTTGGAGGTAACCTGAGATTGTACGATTGCACTTTCAGTGGCAACTCAGCGAGGCTTGATGGGGGAGGTTTGTCTTCGACCATTGACACATGCCTAATAGCTACCGGTTGTACATTCAGTGGCAACTCTACCGAGTGGATTAACGGGGGTGGAGGGATTTCGGCCAGCTATGCGATATTATCCAACTGTACCTTCACGGGTAACTGGGCAAAATTTGGCAAAGGTGGGGCGATCTCACACATAATAGGTTCAGGCACTTCTCCGATTATGAAACTGGCGAACTGTATCGTGTGGAATGGCAAGGATAGCATTGGTTCATGGGGTTCTGGGAGTCCTGAAGTAACTGTCAGCTACAGTAACGTGCAAGGGGGTTGGGTAGGTGAAGGCAATATAGATATAGACCCGTGCTTTGCTGAGTCCGGTTATTGGGCCGATGCCAATGACCCCAACATCATCGTCGAGCTGGGCGAGCCAAATGCGGTCTGGATTGAGGGTGATTACCATCTCAAGTCGCAGGCCGGTAGATGGGACCCGACGACCCAAACCTGGGTCAAGGATAACGTAACCAGCCCCTGTATAGATGCAGGGAATTCTGACAGCCCTATAGGCCTGGAACCATTTCCAAACGGCGGGATTATTAACATGGGTGCTTATGGCGGCACGGCTGAGGCGAGCAAGTCGCACTTCGGCGAGCCGGTTTGCGAGACGGTTGTGGCAGGAGACATAAACGGTGATTGCAAAGTGGATTTCACGGACTTTGCCATCATAGCTTCGCATTGGTTGTTGCAAGGGACAGACTTTGTCAACAAGCCTCCCACGGTCACTATCACCCAGCCGGCAAACGGTGATGTATTCGACAGCGGATCGGTCATAGCAGTCCGTGCCGACGCTGGCGATGTTGATGGTTCTGTGGTCGAGGTAGAGTTTAATATGAAGACTAGAACTGTCAATAGCTCAAGCAGCGTTCATATATTGGACACCCATGGGACAGACGGCTGGACATGCTCGCTGAATCAGTTTCGTGATGGCAACTGGACCATCACAGCAGAAGCAACCGATGATGACGGTGCTATGACGGTCTCGCCCATGGTTGTAATCACAATCCGCGCTCCAAAATAAGGTGCATTTCAGGATAACAATAGATTCGGATGTTATGCCGTGCCTTTGAAACGATGCTTACAGCATCGTCAACCTAACTCTTATTCAGTTTGGCATTGCCACCCGCAACTGGACAACCAAAAAACGCATTTTCCCCACCCTTCAAATCCTAATCATTAAAATATCAACGCTTGACAAAACTTAAATCTGTTGTCTTACTATTGGGAAAATCACGACAGAAATCCCATGAATGGAGTCGGTGACTAAATGGAGAACCAGCTTGGATTCCGAAACCTGATTGATCTTTTCAACACTTCTCTGACCCAGGTCCAGCCACCCAACAAGGTGTGCTTGGAGATTATCAGACAGGACCGCCGTGAGGAACTCACTTTTGAACAGCTTAATAAAAGAGCACGGAATTTCGCATCGTGGCTGATTCAATCTGCCGGCATTGACATCCAGGATAAAGTAGCTATATTGAGCAAGAACCGCGCGGACTGGGATGTAGCTCTGTGGGGGACAATTCTCGCCGGCGCAGTCCCAGTGCTTATCGATCCGGAGCGCGGTGTCGAAGGGGTGATCTCCCATCTGTGTCATACCGACAGCCGCCTTCTGGTCATGGCTGACGACTATCACGAAAGCTCCTGTCGTCGAGAACTATCGGAATTTACTACAAACCGTGGCCTCGGCCTTGTCATAATGACCGACAGACCGCTTGCTGCCGAATCTGAAACCGACACGCGCGATTTGGATATCTTATGTCCCAAAATTAACTTAGACGACACCGCAGTAATTCTTTGCACATCGGGTACCACCGGCGACCCGCGGGAAGTGGAGCTGACGCACAGAAACCTCATCGCCAACATTCAGGGTTCGGTAGAAAAAGTCCACCTAACCGATAAAGACATACTTGCTCACATACTGCCCCCGCACCACTCTTTTGGCCTTACTGTCGGAAAGATCTTGCCTCTTTCGGTCGGAGCAACCAATATCTACACTAACAAATACCGTGATGTACCAGACCTTATCCGTGATAAACACGCGACACTATTTATTGCGATACCCGCGTTATTCGCAGCGATGGCAAAGAGAATTGAGGAGCTCCTAAACAAGCAAAAACAACACAATATCTCGTTGCGACTGCTCGACCGATTCCTGCCGAGACTTGTCGGCAAAATGGCGGTTAGAAAAAATGGATGGAATTCGCTGCGTTTCTGCCTTTCCGGTGCCGCTGCGATGCCCAAGTGGGTGCTGGATGTGTTTTGGAGAAGGGGTTTATTACTCTATGAAGGCTACGGCACTACAGAGAACTCCCCCGTCTACGGCTTCAATGAAAACCTCCATACATTGGGGTCCGTGGGCAAACCTATATCAACAATCACGGTAAAAATTGTTGACCAGGAAGGAAAAACCCTGCCCCCACGACAAAAAGGGGAAATCCTTCTCGGCGGCCCATGCATTATGAAAGGCTACTACAAAAATCCGCAATCAACTGCTGCAGTTGTCGAAACGGATAATAACGGTGTCCGCTGGTTGCACACCGGCGACCTGGGATTCCTCGATGAAAAAGGAAACCTCTACATAACCGGCAGAAAAAAATACATCATCGTTCTACCCGGTGGTAAGAATGTTAATCCGGAACTTGTCGAGTTGGTTCTCTCACAGGCCAATTATGTCAAAGAGGTATTGGTCGTTCCAGGCGTCGAGACAGACCCTGCCGGCATAAGACAGGAATGCGTCAGTGCAATCGTCCAGCCGGCCATGGACGTCATCCAAAATCGCACCAATCTTTCTCATTCTGACCTGGTAAACAAGCCCCAATTACTCAAGAATCTTATCTGGCAGAACCTTAACGAATGCCAGAAAAAAAGCCGCCAGCTCGCCCACTTCGAGAGGGTCTCGCCGGCCCACCTCGAAATACGAATCGAGGAATTCCAGAAGACTTCCACCGGCAAAATTAAACGAGAATTCTATATCAGGATATAAGACCGCCCCTGTCAAGCTCAAATTCAATTGCATATTCGCTCCCTCCGGCTATAATAATAAAACAGTACCGATAAAAGATGAGTGCTCCAAAACGCTCACACTCATTTTTGATTTATGCGCTAATTACTTACGTATTGGACATAAGGAGGCCTACGAAATGCAGCAATCACACAAACCTTCCCCTCCTGCTGAAACTCAAGACTTGATCACCCGTCGCAAGTTTGTCACACGTGCCGGCGCAACCGCTCTTTCTTTCACCGTGCTCGACCCGGCCGTTGTCCGCACCTACGGCGCAAACTCCAAAATTAACCTGGGCTTGCTCGGCTGCGGCGGTCGAGGCTCCTGGATAGCCGACCTATTCAAAGAGCAAGGCGGTTACAACATCGTCGCCGCCTTTGATTACTTTCAGGACCGCGTCGATGCCTTTGGCGGCAAATTCAACATAGACCAGGCCCGCCGATATACGGGCCTATCCGGCTACCGAAAACTCATAGATGGTAAGGTTGACGCCGTGGCTATTGAAAGCCCACCCTACTTCCACCCGGAACAGGCCGCAGCAGCAGTGGACGCCGGCTGCCACGTTTATGTCGCCAAACCCCTCGCCGTCGATGTCCCCGGCTGCCATAGCATTGCAGAAAGCGGAAAAAAAGCTACCGCCAAAAAGTTGTGCTTCCTTATTGATTTCCAGACCCGCGCAGATCCGTTCTATATCGAGGCTCTCAAGCGTGTGCACGAAGGCGCCATCGGCCGATTTGCCTTCGGCGAAGCAACCTACCATGCCGGCGATCCCTTCCCCGGTCACTACAAGTATATGCAGGATAACCCAAATAATCCCGAAAACCGCTTGCGTGCCTGGGGTCTCGATAAAATCCTCTCCGGCGACATCATTACCGAGCAAAATATCCACACGCTCGATGTAATGAACTGGATTATGAATCAGGAGCCTCTCTACGCAGTCGGCACCGGCGGACGCACCGTCCGCCAAGTCGGCACCTGCTGGGACCATTTTTCCGTCCTGTTCCAATATCCCAACAATATCGGCATTACCTTCAGCTCCCGCCAGTTTGAGGGCCACGGCACTCAGCCCGAAGGCATAAGAAACCGCATGTTCGGCTCCGAGGGCGTCCTCGAAACCGAATACGGCGGACAGGTCATCGTCCGCGGCAAGAATTTCTATCGCGGTGGCTCAAGCCCCGGCATATACAAAGACGGCGCATTTGCCAACATCACGACGTTCTACAACAACATAACCGCCGGCAATTTCCAGAACTCAACGGTTGAGCCGAGCGTCCGCAGCAATCTCATTACAATCCTCGGACGAACCGCCGCCTACGAAGCCCGCAAAGTAACCTGGGACGAAATCATCAAGAGTAAAGAAAAACTCGATGCTAATCTTAAGGGAGTAAAAGCATAATCAGATGGTGGGCTGTCTCATACCACCATTACACCTATTAAGGGAGTTTGAAAGTGAGACACTCATATATAACCCGCCGACAGATGCTTGCAGGTACAGCAGGTGCACTTGCCGGTATTACCCTGACCGGTTCCTGTGCAGTTAGTCAGCCTAAACCTGAAAAAGCGAAAACGCAAAAGCCCGCCGGACCCGGTTTCAAACTGGGCGTCTGCGACTGGACAATCGGCAAAAGAGCCGACCCTGCCTCGTTCGAGATTGCCAAACGCATTGGCCTTGATGGAGTGCAAGTTGATTTTGGGGGCGGCGAAAATCGGCCAACCCTTTTCAACCTCGAGCTGCAGCAGAAACTCCTCCAGGAAGCCAAAAAGCAAGGTATGGAGATCTCCTCTATGGCAATGAGCGTGCTTAATGAAGTGCCGCTCAAAAGCGACCCCCGTGCCCCTGCATGGGTTAACATGGCCATTGATTACTGTAAATATCCTTTCGGCGCAAAAGTTATTCTGCTGGCTTTCTTTGGCAATGGCGACCTGCGAAACAACGAACAAGGCATCAACACCGTTGTCAATCGTCTCAAAGAAATAGCCCCGAGAGCCGAAAAGGCAGGTGTTACGCTTGGCTTTGAATCCTGGCTAAGTGCCCAGCAACATATCGACATCATCGAGCGTATCGGTTCGCCCGCCGTCAAAGTCTATTATGACGTCGCTAATTCGCACAAAATGGGCTACGATATATACAAGGAAATCCGTCAGCTTGGTAAGCTCATCTGTGAGTTTCACCTTAAAGATTACAATGGCCTTTACGGCATGGGCTCAATCGACTTCAAGCGAGTTCGCGAAGCAATCGACGAAATCGGTTACCGCGGCTGGATGGTCATGGAAGGCACACAAATGCCCCTCGGCGTGGAACAGTCCTGCCAATATGATGCCAAGTATCTTCGCACAATCTTCCCATCCAAAACATAACTAAGGAACGAAATCTAACTAATATTAAGGAACCGACTATGAAAACTCGTCATCTGTCAATTATCTTAACGATTCTGGCCCTTGCTATCCCACAGCTCGCCCTTGCCACGCCCCTCGATGACTACGTAGCCGCACCTGACTCCAACTACAGCTACAGCGTCGTCAATACCCTCACCGGCCCCGGCTATAAAGCCTACGTCCTCAACATGACCTCACAATCCTGGCGAAAGCCAGGCGAAGTCGATAGAACTCTCTGGCAGCATTGGTTGACAATAATCAAGCCCGACGCCGCCACCGCAAACACCGCCCTGCTTTGGATAACCGGCGGCAACAACACCAGCCCCGCCCCAACCTCTGCCGACCTGATGATTGTCGGCATCGCACTTGGCACCAATACCGTCGTGGCGGAACTGCGGATGGTCCCTAATCAGCCTCTTATTTTCCCGGACGGCGGCGGACCCCGCTATGAAGACGCAATCATTGCCTATTCCTTCAACAAATGCCTCGAAACCAACGACCCCAATTGGCCCGCGCTGTTTCCGATGGCCAAAAGCGCCGTCCGCGCCATGGATACAATCCAAAAGCATATTTCCTCCGCCGCTGCCGGCAATCTCAAAATTGACCAGTTCGTCGTCTCCGGCGCATCCAAACGCGGCTGGACAACCTGGCTTACCGCCGCCGTTGACCATCGCGTTATTGCCATTGCCCCGGTCGTCATTGACGTGCTTAATATGGCCGAACAAATGAAACACCACTATAGCGCCTACGGCTTTTATTCACCCTCTATCCACGATTATGTGCAGTACAAAATATTCGATCGTCTCAATACCCCCGCCGGCCAGAAACTGCGCACTTTCGTTGATCCCTACGAGTATCGCAGCCGATACACTATGCCCAAGTACGGAATTAACTCCTCCGGCGACCAGTTCTTCCTGCCCGACTCCGCCCAGTTCTACTTCAAAGACATGCTTGGCGAAAAATACCTCCGCTATGTCCCCAATACCGACCACGGCCTGGGTGGCTCCGATGCCCCACTGAGCCTGCTCGCCTTCTATAAGTCTATCCTTGCCGGCTCGCAGCGTCCCAAGTTCTCATGGTCGGTCGCCGAAGACGGCGCCATCACCGTCCAAACAACTACCGCCCCCACCGCCGTCAACCTCTGGCAGGCTACCAATCCAAACGCCCGCGACTTCCGCCTTGAAACGATTGGCCCCGTATGGAAAAGCTCACCGCTGGAAAAACAACCGGATGGCACTTACGTAGCCAAAGTAACTAAACCCGAAAAAGGCTGGACCGCTTATTTTATCGAAATGACTTTTGATAGTGGTGGCCCAATACCCTACAAATTTACCACCGAAGTTCGTGTTGTGCCGGATCTTCTCCCCTTTGCCTACAAGTTAGGCTTCGACACCGACTGCGACCTCGACTTCGCCGACCTCGCTATCCTTGCTGTTCACTGGCTTTCCGGCGAACCGTGTGTTGACGTTGCACCCATCTGCGGCGATGGCCATGTCAACTTTCTTGACTACGCTCTTTTCGCCGCCGAATGGCGATACGGAAAGGAATTTACCACCCTGAACTAACCGCAGCACGCTCGCCCCGGAATCTGAAGAGTATTTAGCCCGGCGTTTTACTGCCTGCCCCGAGGTACTCGAGGGGCCGGGTTTTTTTTGTTTTCCCACCCCCAGACCCCTCACAAATTGTTTTGCGGGTTTTCCCTGCGAAGGCGCACCCCAACAACCGCCACGCCAGACGTCCGCTATAAGAAATTACTCCGACACAACTTACAAGCCATCTCTCCTCCCGCCAGATGCTACTTATAGTCTCGTAGACACTACATACTTTTCGATCAATAATGTCCTCGATTATGGGCAACATTAACAAAGAGATTGGATTCAACATAAGAGGGATCAGAGAACATCATGGCCTTACGCAGGAAGAACTCGCCGACTTAGCTGACCTGCATAGAGCCTACATCGGTCAAATTGAACGCGGCGAGAAAAATATCGGTATAAAAAACCTTGAAAAAATCGCAAAAGCCTTGAACGTCAGTATTAAAGTCCTTGTCGATGTCTCTTCTGTTGATGAATAACCATATCCATGCTAAACTAATCTTCAACACAAAAAACTTTCAGATGGAGATACGCTTATGAAACAACATGAAGCGGTTATGAGGATCATGGAAGAACACGGTGGATATGCTACGCTCGGACATCTCTATCAACAGGCGTTGAAAGTTCCCGGCTGTCATTGGAAAACTAAGACCCCATTTGCAAGCATAAGGCGGATTGTTCAGGACGAGAGGTTCTTTTTTAAAATCAAACCCGGCCTATGGGCATTGAAGTCTTGGCGTGAAAGGTTGCCTTATGAGATGGTGTCCGCTAAGGCCGAAACCCCCGCCCAAATAGACTTTTCTCACTCATATTACCAAGGATTGGTCGTAGAAATTGGAAATCTTCAAAGATATGAGACTTTCGTTCCAGCGCAAGATAAAAATAGGATGTTTCTTGGTCGGGAGAGTCTCGGTAGTCTTGCTACTCTTTCGAGGATACACCCGTTTTGCTATCAGAACATTGTAAATTGTGCCAAGACCATAGATGTTCTTTGGTTCAACTCCAGAAAAATGCCAAAATCTTTGTTCGAAGTCGAACACTCAACAGACATGAAAAATTCCTTGTTAAAATTCACCGAACTCCAAGATTTTAGAGCGGATATGGTAATTGTTGCCGACGAAGTCCGCCAACGTCAGTTTCAGCAAACGCTCACACTCACCGCTTTTGACACGATTAGGTCGTTTGTCCGTTTCATGAGTTACCAACAAGTGTCTGAATACCATTCGAATCTTTCCAAGCTTAAGGCGATTGAGTCAGAAATGAGAAATCCTTAAGTCAGTAACTTGGTATTTCGTCGTAAGCCAATAGACAATTGTCATTCCCGCAAAAGCGGGAATCCATACTTGCAGTTTCTGTTGCCGCCTGTTCGGGTTGAAAAATTCCCTAAAAAGATCAAAAATGCTACCTTTAGGTAGTCGACATTTACTCAAACTATCCTATGATCCTGGCAGAATATTTCAAAGAGCAAGGCATTCGCTCGTTGATTGCAGAGGACAGGATCGGTGTCAAATCCAGGTCAGCAGACTTTTGTGTTTGCGAATTCAGAAATCCCTTATCGAGGGCCTGAATCAACCACTGTCTGGTCGTTTCCTGAGCGGGGTAGTTGGGCGACGCATAATCCCAACTATAGAGGCAACTTCGCACCGCAGATACCACGCAATATAATCGAGATGTACAGTGAAAAAGGCGACTGGGTTCTCGACCCAATGGTCGGGGCGGGCACGACACTTATCGAGGCGAAACTACTTGCGAGAAACGCTGTAGGACTCGATATAAATCCCAATGCAATCGAACTAACCAAGCAGGCCCTACGATTCAAACATCATCCACCAAGTGAGCAAAAAGTCATGGTCGGTGATGCACACGATTTGTCGGCCTTTGAAGATAATTCATTCGACCTAATCCTGACCCACCCGCCTTACATGAACATAATCAAATATTCCTCCGGCAAGATATCGGGTGATCTTTCAAACATAAGTAGTCTGCCCAAGTTTTGCGATGAAATCGAGAAAATCGCAAAAGAACTTTATCGTGTCCTTAAGCCGGATAAATATTGCGCAATACTTATCGGCGACACCCGCAAGGCAAAGCACTTTGTGCCGCTGGCTTTTAACGTTATGCTGCGGTTTCTGAAAGTCGGCTTTATCCTTAAAGAGGACATTATCAAGGTCCAGCACCACTGCAAATTCACGCAGCACTGGCGGGCCAAAGCACGCACAGACAGGTTCTACCTCATAATGCACGAGCACCTGTTCGTCTTTCGCAAACCCGCCCCCGGCGAAAACCTCTCCCGGCTGCAATGGAGCAATGCAATTGATAAATGATTATTGATGATTTTCTATTTGCCACTTCGTGGTTGCTGCTGCGTCTATATTTGCATTTTTCTCTGTAAATTCGATTCCGTCTGAAGTCGGCGGAGTAGGCTCGGATTTCGAGATTTGTGATTCGGATTTTTCCGGTTGTTCCCTACACTCTCCCATCAAATGCCATCAAAGAGTCATGGGTCACGAATCACGGGCGATGGCAAAAACCTATGGACAGGACCTGCATAAAACAGTAACCTACCGCAAAATATATACCTTACGGAGCACCATCGCGTAAGCACGGGACTAATTTATGGAAGAAACCGCAAAGACAACCAACGAAATGCAAATCAAAACTCCTCTCAAAGGCCTTGCAATCATTGCCCTCATCGGCCCGTCAATGGTCTGGTGTGCCGAATATATCGGCTCCGGCGAGGTCATCCTCGCCACACGCACCGGCGCTATCTTAGGCAGCACCGTACTTTGGGCAATCGTAATCGGCATATTCCTGAAATACTGGATCGGCATGAGCGGCGCCCGCTATACCGTCTGCACCGGCGAAGGCATGGTCGATATGTTCAGCCGGATGCCAGGCCCACGTAACTGGGCCGTCTGGCTCGTGCTGATAGCCCAGTTCGCAAGTGCGGCCCTTTCCATCGGCGCATTGGCGACATCCGCCGGCATCTTTGTAAGCAGTTTGTTCCCCACCGGCATTTTACCGCCACAAGTCGCCCGCGCTTTTCCTATACTTTGCGGCTGGCTCGTCACAATTGCTTCGGTAGGCATCGTCTGGTCCGGTGCCTTTGATGTCTTGAAAATCGTAATGAGTTTCTTCGTTGTAATCATCGTTCTTGGTGTTCTATACGTCGCCGTCCACGTTTTTCCTCCTTTCACCGATTTCCTGCAAAGCCTTGTCCCCAACGTCCCGCAGGTCCCGCAGTGGGCCCTTAAAATCGAAGGCATCAGCAATAATCCCTGGAAAGAGATGTTGCCCCTTATCGGTTGGGGCGCGGGCGGTTTCGCCAGCCAGGTCTGGTATACCTATTGGGTGCTCGGAGCCGGCTACGGCGCCGCCGCCGGCAGAAGCTACGGCCAAGCCGCCGATGTACCGGCGCTCAAGCGAATGACACGTGACGCCGCAGAGAAAATAAAGGGCTGGTGCCACGTCCTCTATGCCGACGCCACCTTAGCTATGGTAATAGGAATCGTCGTTACCGGCTCCTTTGTTATCGCAGGGGCAGGCATTCTGCGACCGGCTCAAATAGCCCCAAAAGGTGAACATGTTGCCTTCGAGCTTTCGAATCTCTTCTCATTGAGGTGGGGTCAAATCGGCGGATTCTTGTTTCTGCTGGCGGGAGCCGCCGCACTAATCTCCACCCAGGTAGGACAACTTGCCGGCTGGCCCAGGCTTCTCGCTGATTCTTTCAGGATATGTATTCCAGGCTTCGACAAAAAGTTCGCCTGGAAAACCCAATTTAGATTCTTCCTGCTTTTCTTCTTGTGCACGAACATGATTCTCGTGTTCTGCTTCAAAAAGCAGCCGGTTTTTCTGGTTCAACTCGCCGCGGTGCTTGATGGCCTACTTCTAACGCCCTTACAGGCAATCTGGGTCGCTATAGGTCTATTTTGGGTAATGCCCAAACTACTCTCGCAGGACGCAGCCAAAATCCTTAAGCCTAATCCGCTTTTCGCCGTCGGCTTGATTGTCGCCTTTTTAGTCTTTGGTTATTTCTGTGTCTTTCAGATTCCCTCTGCCCTGGCCCTTTTAATCCATACTAAGTGAGGTCTCCGCTTGAAGGCACTGGTCCATACAAAGCCGTATTGCCTTGAATACACCGACTTTCCCGACCCTGATGTCGGCGATGATAATGTGTTTATTCGTGTCAAGGCTTGCGGAATCTGCGGCTCGGACGTCCAGGGCTTTACCGGCAAAACCGGACGAAGAATCCCGCCAATAATCATGGGTCATGAAGCCGCTGGGATTGTGGAATATATCGGCAAAAACGTCAAGACCTTTCAAAAGGACGATAGAGTTACCTTCGATTCAACCGTGTACTGCAACAAATGCCCCCCCTGTCGGGCTGGTCTTTACAACCGCTGTGAAAAACGACAGGTGCTCGGCGTCTCGACCGCAGAGTTCAAAAGGCACGGCGCATTCGCCGAATATGTAACCGTGCCCTGGTGGATTGTCGCAAAAATACCCGACAATCTCTCATTCACACATGCCGCCCTTCTTGAACCGGTCTCTATCGCGATGCACGCCGCCAACAGGGCGCCTATATCAACGAGCGACACAGTCTTAGTCATCGGTGCAGGCACAATCGGTCTGTTCGTCATCCAGGCTGCCGGATTGAAAGGGGCCGAAAAAATCATCGCCTGCGACATCAACGAATTTCGTCTCGACGTAGCAAAGAAACTCGGCGCAGATATCACAATCAATCCTGCAAAGTCCGATTTGGCGCAGACGATATTTAGGCACACTAACAACAAAGGTGCTGATGTTACTTTCGAGGCTGTCGGTTACGCTGAAACCTTCCGCAATGCCATGGCTGCTGCTAAAACCGGCGGCCACGTGGTCGCCATCGGCAATGTACAGAAAATGGTCGAGCTTAATCTTCAGGAGCTTGTGGCCAGGGAGCTCACTATCATTGGCTCCTATGCCAGTTCCGGCGAATTCCGCGATTGCATCGACCTTGTTGCCTCCGGCAGAATAAATGTCGAGCCGCTAATAAGCGATGTGCTACCCCTGCGGGATGGTCCACAGGCCTTCGAGCGGTTGCTCAAAGCCGATGAGAACCTACTGAAAATTGTATTGGAACCATGAAGATTGGGGGAACCGAAGATGCAAAACATATTCGATCTATCCGGCAAAGTCGCAATCGTAACTGGAACCAGCCGAGGTCTCGGCCAGTATTTCGCCCGCGCCCTGGCCGAAGCCGGCGCCGATCTTGTCATTACAAGTCGTGACATATCCAGACTATCCGAATTCAAGAAGGAGATTGAATCGCTTGGTAGAAAAGCTCTACCCGTAGGGCTTGACGTGCTCTCGCACAATGACATCGAAAACATGGTCCGGGCCGCAATCTCTAAATACGGCAAAATCGACATTTTAATCAATAACGCCGGCCTAAATATCCGCCGTGCCAGTGCCGACTTTGCTTGGCAGGACTGGGACACCGTACTCGATACCAACCTCAAAGGGAGCTTCTTCTGCGCCCAGGCCGTGGCCAAAGAAATGATGAAGCGAAACTATGGCCGAATTATCAACATCGGCTCCTGTACGTGCGTTTTCGGCATGGAAGGTATTGCGCCATACTCAGCCAGCCGGGGCGGCGTCCTGGCCCTGACCCGCAGCCTGGCCGCAGAATGGGGTAAATTCAGCATCACCGTTAATGTCCTCGCACCAGGCTGGTTCAAAACCGCCCAGAACGTAGTCCTCTACGAAAACAAACAATGGGTCGAATATATCACCGGTCGCATTCCCCTCAATCGTCCAGGCCAGCCCAACGACCTTGACGGCGCCGTTGTCTTTCTCGCATCCGATGCCTCCGCATACATCACCGGCCAAATCCTGCTTGTCGACGGCGGCTTCACCACCGGCTCCACAAAAGCCATCGTTTGACGGCCTCTCTCAAGCTTGTCGTAGCCGTAGTTTGTCCTACATTCGCTCGGCCCCCTCATTTGGGCTACGGTTTTACCGCAGGTTTTACCTACGATCTTGACGTGCATGCCTTTTTACACGCCCCGTACCACATTTCATTTGATACCCGCCCCCGCCTTTTGGTATAATACCATTTACCGGCGTGATTCTTAAGATGCAGTAGATTCTGTAGAGCGTGATGTGCACACCCGTTCTCGAAGGATGCACGACGCCAGACTATATCTGAGAGATAAACCATGACTGTCATTCAAAAACTAACACGCGTGCCGGCGGGGACCCCCAAAACTCGAAACCGCATTACCGGCCCTAGAGTCACACGATCCACGCCATCCACAATATCCGCTATCATGACCCGTCTATTCAATTGCTGCGGCCCTAATAACAGCTGGCTGTCCCGAATGGCGGCGGTTCTGCTGATGTGCTCACCCTACATGGCTTCGGGCGTTACCATCGGTCGTTTAGATATTGACAATTCGATAGACACTCGTAAAGGATGGTGGTCCGGTGGAGTAGGGTTCGTACTCTTAAAATTCGACCTGTATCCGGACATAAAAGACGGACTCGATGAATACGATGAGGTCTGGAATAGCTCATATTTACCACCTTTACCCCCGGGCGAGCGTTGGATACCAATGGTAGTTTCGATAGTGGAGGAGCATGAATTGGAGGCAGACTTCCGACCGGCGAGAAGCACATCGGTTGTTCAGCTCAAACTGAGCATTGTCGTTCCAGGCGGAGGTAGTGTAGACATGTCAGGCAACGGCAACAAGGTGCGCTTTGAGTGGTTCAACTGGCGTGGAGGCGGCTGGGACTACGATAACGACCAATTTGGGTCGCAAATCATCACCGTATACGGTCCTGATGGGAGTTCTTATGACCTCAGAAATCTAATTCGCTTCAACGGTGGAATCCTCGAACTTCCTAATCTATCCGGGACGTACAATTCCGAAGAACCGTATGCCACTATTACAATAACTTTCGAGTATCCTCCTGCTCCTCCTCCTATTAAATCTCCGCAAGTTGATACTTTATCTGCAAGCAATATTACGCAGACTTCAGCTAAGCTTGAAGCAAAACTTATTGAAGATGGCGGCGAAAGCTGCCAATGGAGGCTTGGGTATGGAAAAGGCGCAGAGCCAAATGATGCATGGACATGGACAGGATGGAATTGCTGTGCAACAGATGGAGAAACTTTTAATGCAAATATTTCTAATTTAACTCCTTTAACAAAATATTTTGTAACAAGCGAAGCTAAAAACTCAGCAGGCACAACACGAGGAGATAAAGAAACTTTTACTACTTTAGCTATTCCAATAGCTGCACCGACATTAGATACATTATCTGCAAGCAATATTACGCAGACTTCAGCTAAGCTTGAAGCAAAGCTTATTGATGATGGCAATGAGCCAAGTTCATGGAGGCTTGGATATGGAAAAGGCTCAGAGCCAAATGAGGCTTGGACTTGGACTGCATGGAATTGCTGTGCAACAGATGGACAAACTTTTAATGCAAATATTTCTAATTTAACTCCTTTAACAAAATATTTTGTAACAAGCGAAGCTAAAAACTGGGCAGGCACATCCCAGGGCGATATAGAGAACTTTACTACATTGACCCCTCCAAAGATTGCAGGTGTGTTAAGGATCGAGTATCAGGTCAATGCGCTTTCAAACGAGTCTAATCAATACTGCACGATAATCCACATATCAGGTTCATCCGAAAGCTCAGACAGTAACGATATTGTCTATACCAACACCACACGCCCGATTATCCCGAAGATAGTGACCATCCTGCCCGGCCTCAAAGACAAATATGAATTGACGACCGATGCCAGGCCGCAGGATAGTCTCAGCGATATCTACCTGCAGTTGAGCCTCGATTCGAACTCGCCTGTCCCCGTACAACTATCCTCCGCACGCAGCCTTAAATTGAGTTTCCTTAGCGAAGATACGTTCGGCGATGAGCCCATACTCATGCAGCAGTACGACCCCACGAATCCGGCCGCGGAGTTTCCAATCTACAATATTCGAAATGTTATCGACAAAAACTCCGGCGAAATACCCCTGGCCGATCTGGCCGGCGATTATACCCCCGGCAGGATAGATTCTTACTGGAAATTAAGTTTTGAAATCAATAGCAGCAACATGCTCGGAGACTTGAATCACGATGGAACAATTGACTTAAAAGATTTTGCAATTCTTGCTTTGCTTATGGGGCAAACAAATGTTTATTCTTCTGCTGATTTAGCCTCTGCTAAAGGAGCAGGAATTCCGGATTTTAAAATAGACAAAAATGATTTATTAGCTTTTTCCCAAAAATTTTTAACAGAAACAAATAAAGAGCCCCAGCCTTCGCCTATTTATGCCTTTGAAGGCTTTGAAACCGGAGTTTTAAATGAAAATTTTAAAACCTATGGCAATACTCCATGGTTTATAGTGCAGGAGCCTTATTCTGGAAAACACAGCATAAGAGCAGGAGCTATAACCCATGGGCAGACAAGCTCCTTAGAAATAACTGCAAATTGCAAAGCTGGATATGTGAGTTTTTATAGAAAAGTTTCTTCCAGGAAGGGGTCGCTTAATGATTGTTTTAAAGTTTATATTGATAATCAACTTAAAAATAGGGATAGAGGAGAGAGGGATTGGGGTTTCCTTCGTCTTTCTGTTTTAAATGGAGATCATACTCTTAGAGTAGAATATCTTGAAAATGAGACTGCTCGGGTAGAACAATATACGGTATTTATTGACAACCTTGAATTGCCTTTGGCAGAATAAAAAGATTAACAGATACTGTGGAGCCCCACGGCTTTACAGCCGTGGCATTCAGCGAAGGCGGGTAACTTTATCGTCATCTGCGACCTACTGCTCTGTCGTCGGTTATTTGATGAGTTGTCATGCTGAGCCGCAAGGCGAAGCATCTGGCTTACGTAACGGGGATTCTTCGCTCCGCTCAGAATGACATCCATCATTTGGTATGCGACAAAGCACTACGTTTCCAGCAACCTTTGTGCGATCCGTAAAGCCGAATCCACCCGCGCAACCTTCTTGCAGGCATCCCTCATGCGCCGTCGCTTTTCGCCATCTCTCATCAAATTCTCCAGCGTCTCCCATAGCCGCTCCGCCCGCTCTTTTATATATGCTGAATCATCAACGATCACAGCCGCACCCGCCTCTACTAATTTTCCCGCATTCAAATACTGGTGTCTGTCTTTATGATAGGGATAAGGTATACAGATACTTGGAACGCCGACCGCCGCGTACTCAGCTACACTAACCGCGCCACTTCTGCCGATAACTAACTCAGCAGCAGCCAACAAGTTCGCCATGTCGTCGATGAACGGAATGACCTTGCAGCTAATCTTGGCCGTACTATACGCTTGACTGACCTTTTCGTAGTTATTCACACCTGTCAGGTGCACTATCTGCCACTCGTCAGCAAAACAACGTAACCGCTCCAAAAGCAAACACACTGCCTCATTGATATTCGCCGAGCCGCTCGATGCACCCGTTATCAGCAGAATCTTCTTACCTTCATCAAGTCCCAACTTTCCAAAAGCTTCATACGGCTTGGGATTCTCAAAAGCCCTCCGCAAGGGACAACCTAAAACATTTGTCTTGCCTCCATTTTTACCAAAATACTTTGCCGTATCCTCAAATTGCACAAATATCTCGTCTGCCCAATGAGCTATTACCTTGTTAGCCCGTCCGGGGATAATGTCAACATTCAGCAGCTTAACGGGGATGTGAAGTCTGTAAGCTGCCAAACAAGCCGGCGCAGCTACAAAACCACCGACACCAACTACCAAAGGTTCTACGCTTTTAAGGATCGCTTCCTTTGCAATTTGGTGGCTCTTGACCATAGATGAACAGAAACGCACACATTCGACAGGTTTGAAGGATAGGCCCCTTGCCGGCAGCTTAGTATATTCGAAATCCGCCTTTGTAAGAATATTCGCATCTATCGCGCGATAACTACAAAAAAAGTGAATGTTTGCTTTGGGTTCCAGCTCCGCTAATCTTTCCGCAACAGCCAGCGCAGGATAAATGTGCCCTCCGGTGCCTCCTCCTGCAAAGAAAAAAGACCTGCAAGCCATTCGTAAGCCTCTATGTAACTAAAAAATCCCTCCAAAGTTATGGAGCCAATTTTTTCGCCCACCTGTTTTATCTGAAAAATCGGACCGAAGAGCCACTACTTGTGGGCATTTTACCAAACCCAATACAAACGTGCCATAATGTAAGCACCGCAAGCAATGTGGCGTAACAATTCGCGGCGTCTATGGTTGTCTGGCGAATAGATATGCCGTATAATGCCTGTCTTAAAATGTGACCTTGTGAAGAAAATGTATGGCTGACCAGATAGCAGAACAGATACGACAATTAAAACGCGGCACGGTCGAAATATTCACCGAAGCCGAGCTTACAGAAAAACTCACTGAAGCCGCTAAATCCGGTGGGAAACTGCGCATCAAGCTCGGTCTTGACCCGACCAGCCCAGACATACACTTAGGCCACACAGTTGTTCTTCGCAAGATGCGCCAGTTCCAAGACCTCGGCCATAAAGCCGTTCTCATTATCGGCGATTATACCGCCAGAATTGGCGACCCAACCGGCCAAAGTACTACCAGGCCTATGCTTTCACCCAAACAGATAGAAAACAACGCAAAGACTTACTTTGAACAGGCCGGCAAAATTCTCGATACCTCACCTGAAAAACTGGAGGTTAGACACAACAGCGAATGGCTTGAAAAGCTAACCCTGATGGAGCTAATCCAGTTGGCAGCGAAGAAAACCATCGCCCAAATGCTCCAACGCGACAGCTTCAAAGTTCGTCTTGACACGGACCAGGACGTCTATGCCCACGAATTCCTCTACCCACTAATGCAGGGCTACGACTCGGTAATGGTTAAAAGTGATGTCGAGCTTGGCGGCACAGACCAGACCTTTAACAATCTTGTCGGCAGAGATATCCAAAAAGCCTACCACCAGAAGCCCCAGGTGGTACTCACTACCCCCATTCTTGTCGGCTTGGACGGCAAAGAAAAGATGAGTAAATCCAAGGGCAACTACATCGGTGTAACCGAGCCGACCAGGGAAATGTTCGGCAAGGTTATGAGCATCCCCGATAACCTGATGGAGAATTACTTTACGCTCCTAACCGACCTGCCGTTGGAGAAAATCGCTGAACTAACAAATCCCAATAAATCGCACCCGAAAGAATCTAAGGTTTTACTTGGTAAGATTATTGTTGCCCAGTTTTACGACCAAGCTGCTGCAGACGCCGCCGCCGATGAGTTCGACCGCATCTTTGCACAGGGTCAACTGCCGGATGAGATTCCCGAAGTCCAGATAGCCTCGACTGGTGCAATCTCTTCAGCTCAACTTGTTTTTCAGTGCTCCTTAAGCTCGTCTGGAAGCGAAGCTAAGAGAATGATAAGGCAATCAGCCGTAAGCATTGATAGTCACAAGGTGACTGATCCTAACGAGCAAATCATACCTGCTGACGGTATGGTGATTCAGGCCGGTAAAAGGAAGTTTGCTAAAATAAGGATCATCAAGAGTGAACCCACAATCGGCGGGTTTTAAGCAGGTAATGAGCTTTTGGGATTATGCAAATCCACGAACGGAATATCATCTGCAGTCTGACTTTGTCCTATCCTTGAAAGCCAGTGCACCGGTTGGGCAAGCCTCGACACAACTGGCCGCACATGTTTTCAGTCCCTCGGCCAAGGAATGGCCAAACGGCACCGCCATCCGAACATCAAACCCACGCCCAATAAATGTCAAACCGAGCTGTTCTCTCGCCTGAGCGGCAATCTGAATACAAAACCCACAATCTATGCATTTGCCGGGTTCATAAACGACAGTTGGGTGTTCAGCTCGCCGGATAAATAACCTCCGCTCGGCTTTGTATCTTGTCGGTCTCGCTTTGTATGCATCCGCCCACTGTCGAAGCTTACAACTCGGTGCCTTTCGACAGTCGCAACCAAGACAGCGTAGAGCCTCTTGCGATGATTCTTCGTTAGTATAGCCTCCGTCCGGGCGTGATGGTTTCACACGAGCTGTTTTGGCGGCAGAATCAACGAACACTTCGATCTCGCCATCTTTCAATTGGCCTATATGAATATTAAAAGGCCTCGGCTCACCTACCACCTCTTGCCCCGACAAATACTGAGCAATTGACGCTGCTGCTTCTTTACCATCTGCCACCGCGCGCACGGTGATTTTTCGCCTACGAACAGCATCGCCCCCGGCAAATACCCCGTCCAGGTTCGTCGCGTATGTGCCACTATCTACCTTGATACCATCTTTGCCCGCTGCAAGACCAAAGCTTTCGGCGTCACCCTGTTTCAATTCACCAATGGCAACAAACACAGCGTCAAAATCCTTGCGCAGCTCCTGTAGTGAGATTGAGCTGCCGAGCTTTACACCACCGTAAAATTCCACACCCAAGGCCTCAATTATTAAAGCAGCCTCTTTGCGGACAACATCTCTCGGCAAACGGTCCTCCGGAACTGCGGATAGCAGCATTCCACCCGGCTCATCATGGTCATCAAAAACGACACAGTCAAAACCCTGCTGCCACAGGTAGTAAGCTGTGGCTAATCCGGCAGGCCCAGCGCCAACAACGGCAACTCGCTTACCCTTGATAGGTTTACGAACCGGCACGAATGGATTTTCAGAGTTCAGGTCATAATCGGCAACAAACCGCTTCAGCAGGCATATTGAAATGGCTTCTTCAGACACAGCCCGCCTGCATACTTTCTCGCAAGGCTTCGGACAAATCCGTCCAAGAACTGCAGGAAGTGGTATATCCTTTTTGATGGTTGCAATAGCCTCATGGAGTTGGCCGGCCTCAATCTGGCGAATCATTAGAGGAATCTCCAGATGAGCCGGACATGCCATTTGACATGGGCCCATGCAGTCTCCGACATGATCGCTCAATAGAAGTTCCAAAGCGGCTTTTCTTGCTTCTCTAACCTCCTCAGTATTACTGTCAACCTGTATGCCGTCTTTTACAATTGCCCCGCAGGCCGGCACCAGATTTGCCGAGCCGTTGACCTTAACCACACAAATCATACAGCTCGTTGAAGGCTTATACCCTTGCAGAAAACACATAGTCGGAATCTCGATTCCGAGCTTCTGCGCCGCATCAAGTATCGTCGCACCGCCTGCAACCTCAACCTCTCGACCGTCTATGGTTATTCTCGGCATTGTCACTCTACTCTAACAGCATCCGAAGGGCATACGCTCTTACATGTCCCGCAGCGGATACACTTGGCGGAGTCAATCTGGTGTTTTTCATAAGGCTGCATTTCAATAGCACCAGCCGGACAGTGCTGGGCGCACAAAGTGCAGCCGATACAATCGTCCGTCACTACGTATTTTATCAGCGCCTGGCACTTTCCCGCCGGGCAACGCTTATTTATGTGAGCCTCATATTCCGCTCGAAAGTATCGTATGGTGGAAAGAACCGGATTCGGCGCGGTTTTGCCGAGCCCGCACAGGCTCCCTCTCTTCACCATTATCGCAAGGTGCTCCAGCTCATCAACATCTGTGCTTTTACCTTGTCCTGCACATAATCGGTCGAGTATGTCTAACATTCTCCTTGTGCCGATTCTGCAAAACGTGCATTTACCGCAAGATTGATTCTGGGTGAACTGCAGGAAATACCTCGCGATATCCACCATGCAGTCCGTTTCGTCAAGAGCCACCATGCCGCCCGAACCCATCATGGTTCCCACGTCCGTAAGGGTCTCGTAATCAACAGAAATATGTGCTAAACCGGCCGGCACACACCCACCCGATGGTCCGCCTATCTGCACCGCCTTTAATCGCAAACCTCCTGCAATGCCGCCGCCAATATCTTCAATAATCTCTCTAATGGAAATACCCATCGGCACTTCCACAAGGCCGCCACGAGCTATCTTTCCCGCCAAAGCGAATACCTTCGTCCCCTTGCTGGTGTCTGTACCCAACTTCGCAAAGGCCTCCGCCCCATTTCGTATAATCCATGGCACAACGCCGTATGTCTCCACGTTGTTTATCAATGTTGGCTTACCCCAGAGTCCATCCTCCGCAGGATATGGCGGCCGTAACCGAGGCATACCCCGCCGACCTTCCACACTGGCGATAAGCGCAGTCTCCTCCCCACAAACAAACGCGCCGGCGCCCTCGACAATCCTCAGATTGAGCGAAAAACCGCTACCCATAATATTATCACCCAGCAGCCCTCGCTCCGTGCAGGTGTGTATTGCGTGTGTCATTCGTTCAACGGCCAATGGATATTCAGCACGAATGTAGAGATAGCCGTTGTGTGCCCCGACCGCATACGCTGCAATAGCCATACCTTCGATAATACGGAATGGATAAGACTCCATGAGCATCCGGTCCATGAACGCACCGGGGTCGCCCTCATCTCCATTGCAAATGATGTACTTTATGTCGGACTTCTGTTGACGGACCGCTAACCATTTCCGGCCTGTTGGAAAACCCGCCCCGCCCCTTCCACGAAGGCTGCTGCTGTCAATTTCAGCAATCACTTCTTCAGGCTTCATTCGGCCAATGACTTTCTGCAACGATTTGAAGCCGTCGCCGCTGACATACTCATCGAGATCAACAGGGTCAATATGGCCGCAATGCTCAGTCGCAATATGAATCTGCTTTCCCAGAAAATCTGCCACCGGCTGATCACGCACATTGATCGCATAGCGAGTCACAGGCCCAGCCTTTTCATTCGTCAAGATATTGTCCAAGGCCAGTGATACAGCGTTAGAGATTTTTTTCGTGAACCGCCGGGGTTTGAAGTGACGCAGGACGACTGCTTTCGCATCCTCGGGCTGAATCCTGGCATATAAACACGGCTCACCGTTAGGCAACACGACCTCCAACAGCGGCGTCTGGTGGCACATCCCAACACATCCAACACGCTTGACGGCAACGTTGATACCCGTCTCTTCAAGAGCATCTTCCAGTGCATCACGCACCCTTGCACTACCGCGTGCCTGGCAGCACGAACCCAGGCCGATTCGAATCTCGCCGCAAAGCTCACCTGAGTCAACCTTGTGCACTCTGTGCCGCTGACTTGCCTGAGCCTCTTGGTACCTAAGAAAATCATCAATGACTACGGGAACAGCCTCTGGGGTAAGATGACCGTACGTGACCCTGTCTATCTGCGTAGCAGGTGCAAGCGTGCAACATCCAAGACATGCAATCTTAGCGAGTGTAAACCGTCTTTGAGAATCAGTGTCTTCGCCATCCGGAATTTCAAGATACCGCCTGAACGCATCGTATATCCTTGCAGATCCTTTCACATGGCAGGCTGTGCCAACACAGACATGAATTATGTGTCGGCCTGCGGGCCGGTGCCTGAATTGATCATAGAAGGTCGAGACACCGCTTATCGCAGCAGGAGTAATCTGCGTCAACTCGCAGACCCGTTCAAGAGCCTCCTTCGGCAGGTACCCGTAGTGACCCTGTATGGCCTGCAAGATCTCAAGCACTTTCTCAGGCCCCCTTCCAATCAGCTCAACGCTCTGGTTTACAAACGTAAGGTCAAGTTCATCCATATATGATGAAAACCCACACGAGAACCCCTGCACATCTCAGGGTTTGTTGCCTATGCAATAAAGAGTCTTCAACCCGCGTAGATAGATGCGTCCATCCGCAAACGCCGGTGAGGCCCAGCAATCTTCGCCCAGCTCACACCGCCCAAGCTCTTTGTATTCGCTGCCGGTTTGTACAAGATACATAACTCCCTTTTCGCTAAGTAGATACATTTTATCTCCCGCCAAGCTGGGCGAAGCCAAAAATGTCGCGTTGAGGTCCTTCTCATATACTTTTGTCCCATCTGCAACCCTGTGGCAAATCAACATTCCCTCAGTTGTCAGTACATATATCAGTTCACCGTTGCTCACAGGGCAACATATATCGGGGCCGCTGTCCACAGCACGCCAGGCGATATGGGTGCGCGTGATATCACCCTGCCCATCGGGCCGAATCGCAACCAATTGCTTGTATGGTTCGATTACAAAAACCAAGCCGCCTGCACATATCGACGATGGCGCGACATCACCGCCCACACACTTAGCTCTCCATATCTCCTTGCCGCTTGCCGGCTCATACGAAATAACCCACGGGTCGGCAACGGTAATAAGCTGATATTTGTTCACTGCTTTCACCACAATAGGTGACGTCCATGAGTTTGCGACCGGTCGTTTCACCTCCCACACCGGCCGACCGGAAAGCCCATCGAAAGCAAACAACCGCGACTTGCCGTCTTCAACGGTCGCCTGGTCAAACTGAACCAAAAGGAGATTCTGATACACCTCGAGAGAGCTTGCGTAACCGTATGCACTATCGGGTATGCCGAGGCTTTTTGTCCATAAGCGACTGCCCTTAAAGTCAAAACAGCCGATGTCGCCGCTGGCAAAAATCGCATAAACGCGCCGTCCGTCGGACGCAACCGTGCACGCAGCCGCACCAGTATCCTCCTTAATCTCAAGCTTCTCTCTGCTTGCCTTCGGTACTTCACCCGTCCACAAGAGCTTACCCGAAATCGCATCAAAGCAGTAAACCTCGCGCTTCTGCTCTGTGGCCCCCGACAAAAACACCCGATCGCCCCACACAACGGGCGAATTGTGCCCCGGCAGCGGCACCTCAGTCTTCCATAAGATTCCCTCACCGGTCTTGCCGTCCCACCTGGTCGGAATATTCGTATAGGCGCTTATCCCCGCCCCACCCGGCCCTCTGAACCGATGCCAATTCTTAGCAATCTCCTCATCCGATGGATACGAAGGCCCTTCTGCCTCGGCCTCAGCAAAGTTTATTCGTGGCGCAACCACAAGGAAGATGCCCACCGCGGCCAGCACTACTAACCCGATCGCCACAGCCAGCCGTGACCGAGCGGCCTGAAAAATCTGCTCATTTCGCTGATTTCCAACAGGCCCTGGAGTTGGTCGCTTCTTCCTGTGGCTGTCAGCCCATATTACACCTGCCAAAAACACCACCACGCCACCCAAAAGCATGTAGCCACATTTTCGTGAGAAATCAAGCCTGCGCAGCCTTTGCTGTCTTATCCGAAGGTCCAATGCTCGAATCTGCGCCAAAAGTTCCTTGTCATCAGCTTGTTTTTGAATCTTGACTTTTAGGTCGGTTAGCTCAGCCTCTCGCCTCGGCATCATTATGCTGACCTGGATATAGTTGACGACAAGCAGTACTAAGAAAACCGCAGAGAAAGCCCCCGCCACAGCAGCCGTTGCTACTGCACTTTTCGCCGGCTGGACCGCCCCAATATTCTTCGGCACATTGTTAGAACCAGGAGCCATTAGCTTTTACTCACAACCTGCTCAGTCTTCTTTAATCGTAACTGCTCTCTTGGACAGTACTCGAAACACCGACCGCACGCCAGGCAGCTTGCCCTATCAGCCTCATAGTCGGTCCTGGATCTACGTACCGAGGCACCCACAAGCTTAAGTCCGCTCACAAGACCAACGAACCCTCCAAAAAGCCACCCGCCCGTGGCAAACCTGGCACGAATGTTTGCCGCCTCATCGTAAAGCTGCTGAGTTGTTTTACCTGTCGCCCTAAAAGCTGTGCTCGCATCGGTTGTGCCAACCACCTTGCTGTGCTCTTCCAAATAGAGTCGTTCAGCAAGCCTCACTGTGGCGTGCATTCGCGACACCTGCGTCCTGACACTGTAGCCCAGCCATCCCCCAAGCACCACCAGAACCGGAACTATTAAAAGCAACAAGCCTAATCGCTTCTTATCTTTCTTATATTCCGAGGCAGGCCAATCCGCCGTCGGTTTCCTAATAGCGCCAAAAGGACATGAGTCTTCGCAAAGTCTGCACTTGACACACTCATCCGGTGTGATTGTCACCCGCCATCTTGAAAGTCTTGAAAGCTGCCTCAAGATAGATCCATACGGGCAAATAAACCGACAGTAGGGCCGGCCCACGAAAATCCCAACCAACAAGAAACAAATCCCAAGCACCAAAATACCTGCATTGCCGGTGACTCTAAAAAACGAAACAAACGGGTCATATCTGCATATCAAAAAAGCACTGCCGGTTGCGGCAAAGAGCACGGCCAGGCCAAGATAAACGTATGCAAACAGCCTAAGACCGCTCTCCAGCCAGCCCGGTATCGCAACCGGGCGAAGCAACACCAAATCCTGCACAGCCCCCAAAGGACAAACCGCAGCACAAAACGTCCTGCCGAAGAACAGTGTGAACACAAGCGGCGCCAGGAAGAATATCAACACCGCTGCCGGAATTGCATATTCAGGGTCAAAAATCGACAATACTACATTCTGGATAGAACCTATCGGACAGACGCAGCCCTTGCGCCAAAAGCCGAAATAGACAAGTGAAAACAACATCAAAACGAAAATCGCTTTGCGACTGCGTCTGTGCAAAACCAGATAGGATGCCAGACCAAGCGCTGCAAGTAATACGGCGGCATCCACATACCCCCAGACGTCCGGCGGCGGATTCGGAATGGCAGTCGTCGGCCGCTCGTAGGCCGTCTCAAACTCGGGAGGCGGGAAACGCTCCAAAGCCCATGCCGCACCGCACCATATAACCAGAGCGACCGCGCTGATCGCAATATGAGAAAGACGTATCATCAAGCGTGGTCCATCCTCTTGAGCAGATACGGCCTGTCTGCAGGAACACGCTTGTATGCTCCTGAAGGACAAGCGGCAGCAATGGAACATTCGTTGCAGTTCAAACAACGGTCGTGGCGAACCTGCAAGAACAGCGACCCGTTGCCGAACGCGTTACAGCCCTTGACGCATTTGCCGCAGCCGTTGCATAGCGACTCATCAATTGTGTATTCGAAATATGGGTCCTCCACAAATTTGCGTTTGACGGCCCCTGTGGGACACACCTGGTTTTCTGCACCCTCGGTAATCTCAAAAGGCTCCGGTCCAAAAAAGCCGAAACAAATTCTGCAATACCCACACAACTCAAAAGCGTGAACGCACTTGACCGCCGAATCCTCAAGCACACAATAGGTCGCACAGTTACCGCACGCGATACACTTGTACGGATCGATCTGCCACACCATGTCGGTCTTCCTGGCCTTACTTGCGGCAAAACCCACTACGGCTCCAAGACCAGCCAGACTCACTCCCCAAAGGCCGTCTCTCAAGAAATGCCGCCTTGTAACATCATTGCGTTTTTCGGCCATCTTTGTGTCCTGCCACCAACTCTTTCATCACAAGTGCCCGGGGCAGACCGCAATATTCAAAAACCGCACAACATCTGCAAAGTCCCTCATTTATACACTTACCATCTCGCAGCAACCTGTGTCTTTTTACGGTAATAATAGCGCCCACCGCCACCAGCAACCCCAGGACTGCATTGCGCGAAACACCGATGAAGAACTGCCTGCGATTTTTTAACTCGTCTATATCCACTATTGCTACTCTGCCTTTGCCTTGACGAATGTTCTTATCATGTTCTTGATTGTATCTAATACGTAGATCGTTCCCCGGCTATCCACAGCAACATCGAAACCACCCACCTGACACTCAGCCACAGTCTCACAAATCCGCGCAGCCTGTCCTGAAACAAGCTGCTCCGGACCGGCTACAACCCCGACAAAGGAGCCGTCAGGGCTGTATATCTTTACTCTCACCAGGCCCTTTTCGCAGGTAACGAAGCTCCCATCGGCCAGTATCGCGAAATTCACCGGATTACAGCAGCCGCAGAATCCCTCAACGCCGGATGAAAATTTACCCCAGGAAAACTCAAGGTCTCCGGCAAAAGTATACGCCTCAATCCGATGAAGCCCCGGATTGGTAACTCGTAAAAGCCCATCACTCCCAACCGCTAAATCAAAATACGGACTCGGAATGACAAAGCCGGGAATATCCAGCTCAATATCCTTGCGCCCTATGCGTTTTATCAGCTTGCCGCTAATATCATAGTGCAGCACAATGCGATTACCGGCATCTGCAACAAAGACATCGTCCTTCCAGAGAGCAATGCTCGTCAGGACCGCATTTGTTCCGAGGTCTTGCCACACAGCAAGGGGTTTTCCTTGACCGTTGTAAATCTCCACGTGGTCTTTCATCCCAGTATAAATTTTTCCATTATCGGCCACAGCCAAACATCTCGGAGCACCGGTCAGCTCAATAATCCTGACCATAGCTCCACCGGCATCAAACACTCGAATCGCCTTATCGCCGGTTACATAAATTAGACCGCCCGAATCGACAAATATTGCCTTGGCCCCGGCTAACCCGGTGCTAATCGGCTTCTCCGATTCCTTGTAGAGGATTAGATTCGGGTCAATTTTCGCATACTCCGATACGTTATAATCGTATTCCGGCCCCAAACCGCTGCCTTTTTTGCCGGTCGTGTCCAGCCTGATTATAGCGAGGATGCCAATCCCCACCGCCAGCCCAACAATCGCGGCAATTACTATCTTGACGTCAATAGCCCCAAATCTCTTCTTCATTATTCAAATACCCAACAGCCGATAATCCGACGGCATTGATTCTAATGCCTCAAACATGCTTATTCAACATGCGATGCTTATTGTTCTGCAATATCCAGACACACCATCCGAGTCAAATCACGCACAATCAATCTGCCGCCCACCGCTGCCATAGGTCCCCACGAGTCCGGCCCTTCTAAAACCTTCGCTTCTGCAAGCTGCGAATAACCGACCGGAGATGCCTCAACGAGAGTCAAAACACCGGAATCGTTCATAACATATAGCAGGCCGTTGACAATTGTATACGGCCCAAGTCCAAATTTGTGCGCGCTTGTGCTCGTCCACATAACCTTGCCGCTCAAGTCGAGACACACCAATTCTCCATCAGGCCGAACACCATATATGTGTTCCTGAAAAAATATCGGCGTATGCTGAGGAGCCCCAAATACCTCCGGCGAAAGCTTAAACACAGGCTCTGCTTTTATCCCTCCATCCGCCTGAGTCAGCTTGAGCATCATACTGCCGGCGTTGTATCCACCTGAAAGAAAGATAAGCCCATCGCCCACAGCCACCGGCGCCGGCACATTGGCGATGTTTATCTTCCAGTCCGTGTACTGCCATAAAAGATTGCCGTCTTGAGCAGAAATGCCTACCACCCCGCCGCCGGCACAATAAATATACATCCTGGCGCCGGCAAAATCCGCCGGCATTATCGAGGAGTGCGTCATAGTCCATTCATTCGGATTGGGCGTCTTCCACACAATTTGGCCACTTTCACAATCGACCGCCATCACAAGCGATTCGCCCCCAACGCCGATTATCGCCTTATCTTCCTCAATCAACGGGCACTGGCCCGCATACCACTGCGGCACCTTCGCGCCGAAATCCTTCACCAAATCCAGCATCCAACGCAGCTCGCCTGTCGTTGAATTCAAACACGTAACATGACACTTCGGACCCATCGCCACCAGGTACTTGTCCGTCACAGCAGGTACAGTCCGGCTCATACCGTGATAGCGTTTTATCTTGACAGGATAGAAGTACCGCCAGATTTCCTTGCCGTCGGCCAGTGACAGACAACGTATCGCGTCTCCTTTTTTCTGCTGGTCGTAGTCAACTACATATACCCGCCCGTTCAGAACCGCGGCACCAGCGTAACCTTCCCCAAGTTCAACAGACCATATCACATGAGGCCCACCTACAGGCCAACGCCTCGCAATCGCTGCTTTCTCATTGCTTATCGCATCAAAGTTAGCACCTCGAAACCGGGGCCACACCCCAGGCAAATCCGCCGGCACACCATCGAACTTGAGCAACTCCCCCTTGACTGCACCAGCCTCGCTGGTTGGAGCGAGGCCAGAAGTCAACTGAGGCGTATTCTCCGGAATGGGAACACGCTCAACAACATTTACTGCGGCATCGGCGCCCAGCCACAGATACAATAGTGAAATCACACCCACCATAGTAGCCGCGGCCGGCACTATTCCGGCAGCGGAAAACTTCTTTGGTGTCCTATCTTCCATCAATGCTTGTACCTATTCACTTCGCAGAGCATCCAACATACCACCACGAACCGCGAAAGTCGCGGCAATCCAAACCCACACTGCGCCGCTGACACCTATGGCAAGGCTGGTCAGCATAATAGAAATGTAGGGAATATTCCCTCCCGGCCATCGTAATGCCGGCACAACAGCCACCAGGGCAGCGGCAATCCCGCACACCAAACCGGCAACCATGAGACCGGCGTGCTCACGGAAGACCATACTTTTAACAGCATTTTTTCCGAATCCGACAGCCCACAGCATTGCAAGCTCACCGCGCCTCTCAAGCACATTCCGCAGCACGACCAGTCCCAATCCCACACTGCCAAGCACCAGCCCCAGACCTCCCAGCATGGTAAATATCGACAGGTAGGTGTTTTCCACGACGCTGAACTGAGCCAATCGCTCCTTCGCCGGCGTAATCTCGGCCCCAAAATCACGTAAGCCAAAGACGAGTTTATCCTGCACGGACTGAATCTGCTCCTGCGGTGCATCCACAAGAAACGCTCTGTACCCGTCTTCGGATGGGAAACGAGAGGTAAACCTATCTTCAGAGATAATGAGACTACCCTGCAATATCGAACTCTTGAGCATCGCTACAATCCGTACCTTGAAAGACTTACCTTTCTCATCAACATATTCAATCTCATCGCCAAGCCTTTTTCCCAGCGCCCAAAAAACCGTAGGGTAATCCCCTATCGCCGGTACCACATTCTCACCTAAGTCACGATCAAGCAAATCCCACACTTGCTGTCGGTCTTTCCCATCCTCTGCCGCGATAAATCCAAAAGCACCACGCCGCTGAAGTTCGTCGCTGCGAACGCCCAAAAGCCTCGGCCTTTGCACACGGTTCAAATTCAAGCAGCTTGCATCATCACCATCGTAAACCCTTAAATGAATCACCTCCACTTGCGGGGGTAATTCTCCAAGCCCCATCGCTTCACGCCCTGCCCGGCTGTTCAAATCCTGAACCACAGCTATAGCTGACTCCCCAAATAGTGCAAAACCCCCTGTACCCGAATCACTCCTTTCAGCACCCATCATAGGATCATGCCTATTTGCACCCACAGCCACAACCAAAAAGACTCCACATGCCAATAATCCGATGACAGCAAGACTTCGTCCTGTACGCCTGCCGGCATTTCGCATCGCCAGGCCGGACAAGGAGACCATCGGCTTGTTCCAACCACTTGCTACTATGCCAAGCAGCCTATAGTTCGCGCCAAGTACCGAAATAAGTAGTAGTGCCCCTGCACCAAAGAAAGCCCCTGACACAGCCTGGCTGTTCTTGCCCGCGCCCGCAAAGAGAATCACTACAATTGCCGCTGTGCCTGCTACAACTGCAATCAAAGAGCCGACCTTCGACTTTCTGCCGCCGCCCGCCATAGAATAATCCCATCGCCCAGTGCCTGAAAGAAGCTCCCTCGCAGGCCGGCGTACCTGCCGCCGCAGAGTTACCCACATCGCAAATCCGGAAACAAAAAGCCCTCCTAACGCCCCGACGAGCAAGGTCACCAACTCAAAGTGAAAAGCTATCTCTGCACCTCCCACAGCCCCACGCCATATTGTCGCCAGCCCCCAAATCATCAGCAGCGTATAGAACACTCCGCCGAGAAGCCCTCCAACAGTCCCGAACAGGGCAAGCACCCATCCCTCGGCAAAGAGCACACGCCTGACCAATCTCGCCGTAAATCCTAACGCCAGAAGTGTCCCTACCTGCTCACTGCGACTCTCAATGCCAAAAACAAAAACAAGCCCTGTCAAAATCACAGCCGCCGCGATAATAAACATGCTCAAACCAAGGAACAACTGTCCAAAGTCCGTCGCCTGCTCACTCCCTGCCCCCGGCCCACGCACATCACGAAAAAAAAACCCCATAGAAGCAGGATCAACCGCATCTAATATCCCCCGCGAGATTTGTTGCTCAACACCCTGCTTCCACTCATACCGCATGGCAGTTACATTACCATATCTATTGGCCCACATTATTTGACCCGCCCGAAGTGTCACAAACGCCTTCGGTGTACCTCGGTACTTATCCCAATACTCTTCATCTCGCGGCCTGATTCTGTCGAGTTTGATTGGAATACCCGGCTTCCAATCTCTGCAATTCTCAACATCCGCTAATCCCGGAAAATCCGGCATTAGCTCCGGGTCAAAGGCCGCGCCCTGCACAGGGACTATATCTCGCACTTTGAAACTGCTCTGCTTCTCATACAACTTCCGCATCGGTCCTAAAACATAATATTTTAACTCCAGCAAATCTCCAACCTTCGCCCCAAGGTCTTCTGCAAGCCACTGATTAATTACAATCTCGTCGTCGCGCAGGTCTGCCGGCATGATTCCACCCCGCCCCGCCCCGGTCGCCATAGCAGACACCATCGAATAAGGTGTCGCCCTGTCGCCGAGCCGGATCTCATTCACGAAATAACTCAAAACGCCCATCGAATCGTAACCGGCTTTCATAGCAGCTCCAGTTAGGGCTTCCTCAATGAATATGCGATTGCTGCGCAGCTCGAGCACATCCTGCCTCTCAAGTCTTTGCAGCTCAATCCCCACATCTGTAAGCTGCCAGCACTTCTTGACAGCCGCATCGGCCTTGGCAACATTGACCTTGCCGCCAGCCCCACCGCTCACCAAAAGCATGTTAGCCCGCCCTATTTGACCTAACTTATCCTGCAGCCAAGTTAGCGGTACAAACACATTCATCGGCGGAACCTGGTGAGCCTGCAGATTAAACCGCCCAAACGCCGAATCCCCAGCCACTGCTTTTACCGTGAGGCGAAAGGCCAGCGTGCGATCTGAATCCGGCGCCAGCGGCATGTCAAGCGGCATAGAATTAGGTTTGTCAACGCGAACCAGCACCTCATCACCTACCCGAACTGCCAGCTTCTGCGCCAACAACGCGCTGAGAATAACACCTTCCCAGTGGTCTTCATTAAGTGGATTACTACCAGGCCCGATTCTGAAAAATCGCCCATCAACACCCAGCACTTCGACCCTGTTGACCCTCTTTGCCCCGCTGTCATCTGAAACCATACCCCGAACCGTCAACACAGGCGCCGCGTCAGCGTCAAGTTCCAGCGCAAGCTCATTTGCCAAAGCTGCTCTGAAGAATCTGTTACGTTGGATAAGTGCAAGTTCCGTCCTGCCCAGCCTGGCCTGTGCCGACAGCCTCAGACTATATCTCACTGAGTCCCCCACCGCCAATGCTCCGGTCAGAATAGCCGTACCGACTGCAACAGCGAGCAATATCGCGATATTCGTCCTGTGGTAAAACGTAAGGCTTCTCCGGATAAGTCGCCACAAACTCATTGCGGAACTCTCTCCTTCAGGACCCCGCCGCTCAATTCCATTATCCGTCCAAATCGCTCAGCCAGCTTCAACGAATGCGTCACAACAATCAATGAAACATCCTCGCTCGCGTTCAGTTCCACCAACAGCTCCGCAATTTTCAGCGAATTATCCTGGTCAAGTGATCCCGTAGGCTCGTCGGCCAACAATAGCTTGGGTTTATTTATCAAAGCCCTCGCCACCGCCACTCTTTGGCGCTGCCCACCCGATAACTCGCCCGGCCGATAGGACATCCTGTCCTTAAGCCCAACTCTTTCCAGCAGTTCAACCGCCCTTGCACTCACCTGCTTGCCGGAGACGCCGCCTCTTTCTACCAGAGTTGGAACCAGCACATTTTCCAGAACAGTGCACTGCGGCAGCAGATGATGCAACTGAAAGACAAATCCCATTCCTTTATTACGAACCTTCGCAAGCTCCGTGTCGCTCAATGTTGCCAGGTCTTTGCCGTCGAAAACCACCTGCCCGCTTGTTGGGCGGTCAAGCCCCCCGACAATGTTTAACAATGTGCTTTTGCCGCTGCCGGACGGCCCTACAACCACGACCGACTCGCCCCTTGCGAGTCTGAGCGACACGCCATTCAGAACCGCCACTACAGCCGTATCCGCCGGCGATTGATAGATCTTTGTAACACCAACAAGTTCAAGCATTTTACGCTCTTCGCCTCATAATTTGAGCAAACGCGGCCACCAATTGCTGTGAAGTTTTGTGAAGGTCGAATCCCTTAGACACCCCCAGATGACCCTCTTGTCCCAAACGGTGAGCGTAGTCGGTATCAAGCACCAATGGTCGCAGTGCATCCGCCAGGGCATCAACGCTGTTAGGCTCAAATAATACCCCGCCGCCGGTTATCTCCAACAGTTCCGGAAACACCCCAAATGCAGGCTCGACCACAGGCACACCTGCTGCGAGCGCCTCAAGAATATACAATCCATACGCGATAGGCAGCCTTTCCGGAACCGACAACACAGTCAACTCCTGAAAGAATCTACGCCTGCCATCACCACTAAAATCCCCCACAAACTCCACATCTTGCAGAAGGTTGCACGAGCCGAGCTTGTCCCGAATTTGATTGATAAATCCCTCGTCATTCGCAGCTTGACCACCGGCTATACGAAGCTTAAGGTTCTCGATTTTCTCATTCTTTCTCAAAACAATGAAGGCATCCACAAGGATATCCAAACCCCGATAATAGCACATGCGTGACAGAAAACCGATGGTCGGCTTATCCACACCGCTCGGCGCCGCTTCATAGCCATCGAGCGATATACCCATATAGACTACGTGCATTTTCTCAGGCGCAAGTCTCAGTCGCCGCTGCATAACCCCTGCAAAATAGTTACTCACCGCCACAAAGCCATCTATATCTCTTGCTCGCTCGGCTAACATATCCCATGCCTGCCGGGCGTATGGCTCGCCCAATCCATCAACAAACCCATCTTCATCCTGAAGCAAACACACCACAGGCACTCCGAGCTTATCCTTTATCCTTCGCACCAGCCCCGCTAACAAGATATTCGACAGACATACGACATCCGGCCGATTCTCCCTCAAGCTCAGCCACTCAACCAGCCTATCAAGCTCTTTTATCTGCCGGCCATTTTCGCCACTCAGCATTGATAATGTTGTCTCGCCAAGCTCTTGTGCGCTGGTCATCCCAGCCCTACGGCCCACCCATTTAAGCAGTCTCGGCGAATCAAGCCAACGGTCCATCCACCGCGGGGTCTTGCGGAACAGAATTGATTTTTGTTGAAGAAATACGTTAATCCCTCCAAAAAATATCGGCGCATCGCTAACCGGCTCACCACTATCTGACTCCACCGGCAGATACAAAGGGACCATCAGTATATCGTGTCCCAATTGCTTAATTGCCTTTACCAGAGCAATGTCACGCAAGCAGTTCTCACAGTAAAAACTGTCTCCTGAGCTGGGGGTAATCTGGGCTATCTTCATAAAACCATCATCCCCACCCTATCGCCTGGCCCCAAACGCATACACATATCCGTCATCGCTGCCGATGACCACCATACCGCCGGCCACAGCCGCGCAAGTCATTATTGCCCTGCCGACCTCGTACGACCACACCTGTTTGCCATCGCTAAGCCTTATCATATAAAGCCGACCGTCCTGTGATCCCACAACCACTTTGTCACCACAAATGACAGGCGAACCATCGACATCTCCACCTGTTTGAAACGTCCAAACAACCTTGCCGTCATCGCGGTTCACACAGTGTACGCGATTATCTCTGCCGCCGAACACAACAACCTTCTCGGCAACCGCCGGTGATGAAAAAAACGGCTCATCACCGCCCGAGTACTTCCACATCACTTCGCCCTTTGTAATATCAACCTTAAGGAAAAGTCCCTCGTAGTTGCCCACGTATGCACAGCCCTCGAAGACCGCGGCGGAACCTGCAATATACGAACCGCTGTCAGTTTCTGATACCCTGCTGCCGTCGACGGTGTTTACCGCATGAATCTTGGCATCGCACCCGCCAAAAACAACCTTGCCTTCGTCAACCGCAGGCGAGCCGTTCACGTAGTTACCCGTCTCGTAGGTGTAAACAACCTTGCCGCTTTCGGCATCGACACAATGAAGCTTATTGTCGTAACTGCCGACAAGCACCCAGGCCTTTTGACCATCCGGTGAATGCACCAAATTGGCGCCGCCGGAAATCTGCCCTTCTGTCTGGTACTTCCACTTGAGCGTCCCGGTCTTGGCGTCAATTGCATACAAAAAATTGTCTGTTGACCCTATAAATACCACACCATAAAAAACGCACGGTGTAGCATCTACAGCATCCCCGGTTTTGTACACCCAAATCCTCTTGCCGGTTTTTTGATCAATCGCGTAGACGTATGCATCAGATGAGCCAACGAAAACCATACCCCCATCTATCACCGGCGAAGACCTGACTTCGCCGCCGGTCTTGAACTTCCAGACCAAAAACAACGAATTAGGCAGGACGCTCTCGGCTCTGCCAAGGTGCCCTTGCCCCCCTCCAAACATGGGCCAACTGCCCCCATACTCAACAGTCACTCGCTTGGTCCGCTCACCCTCGCTGACCGACGTCGTGTCGTGAAAACTTAATTTCAACGCCACAACCACAACTACGACAAGGCCCATCCCAACAACAATGACCGCTGCCAATCTAACCCAAGCCAAAGCTTTCATAGCAGACACCGCGATCCATCGCCGAAGTTCTACCAATCCGCTTGCGGTTTGCGAGGCAAAACTTCACGCTGATAGCCTGCACCAACAGCCCGAACAACCAGCAGTGGAGCCCCATGGCTTTACAGCCGTGGCACCTCCACATTCTTCGGCGAAACTCGCCGAAGCATATCCGCCTTCGCCAAGGCTATGGCGGATTACCCTTTTCGCATTCATCCACCCCTAAGGGGTGGCTTTCTGAGAAGGCGGGTAAACCTACTTTGAGCCTTCTCAGACCTTTTTACTTTGCCACCGGCTGCCCTTCTTGTTTCACTGCCGCTGGTTTTGGGGCATCCTGTTGTACCTGTCCGCACTGGAGTTTGGCAAGCTGTTCCATCAGGCTCCAACGATCAACCGCATCTCTGCGTGCAAGCTTGAGCAATTCCGCTGCCACCTGCGGATTCGACTCTTTCAGTGTTCGATACCGATTTTCACCGTAGATGTATTCTTCAAAATCGCCGGTTGGGGCCTTTGAATCAAGCTGCAACGGATTTTTGCCCTGCTCCTTGAGCCTCGGATCAAATCTATACAAAGGCCAGTGACCACACGCTACAGCCTTCTTTTGTTCTTCATAACCTTTGGTCATATCAATGCCATGAGCAATGCAATGAGAGTATGCGATAATCAACGCCGGCCCTGGATACGCCTCCGCTTCCACAAATGCCCTCACCGTCTGAGCTGCATTGGCGCCAACCGCAATCTTGGCCACATAGATATTGCCGTAAGTCATAGCCAGCAGCCCCATATCCTTCTTCGGCGACGTCTTTCCACCAGCGGCAAACTTGGCTACCGCAGCCCTCGGTGTAGATTTGGACATCTGCCCGCCTGTATTAGAATATACCTCGGTATCAAGAACCAACACATTAACCTTGGCGCCGCTGGCCATGACATGGTCAAGCCCACCATAGCCTATATCATACGCCCATCCGTCACCGCCGACGGCCCAGACAGACTTGTGCACAAGGTAATCCGCAACATCTAACAACTGCCTGCAATCGGCACAATTGCTCTTGCGGCATTGCTCCTTGAGCTGCTCAATGCGGGCCCGCTGCTCCTCTATCGCAGCCTGGTCCGGCAAACCTGCTATAGCCGCTGCACCGATGTCCTGGGCCAACTTTGCATCAACGCAGCCGCTACTCGTAACTTTTTCCAGCAGTGAAAGGCCTCGCTCCTTGAATTTATCAACCGCCAGCCGCATCCCCATCGCAAATTCGGCGTTGTCCTCGAATAGACTATTGCACCATGTCGGTCCCCTGCCGTCTGCCCTGGTTGTATAAGGCGTAGTCGGCAAATTTCCCCCGTAAATAGAAGAACAGCCGGTCGCATTGCCGATGTACAGCCTGTCACCGAACAGTTGTGTCAACAGCTTCACATAAGCAGTCTCGCCGCAGCCGGCGCAGGCCCCGGAATACTCAAACAAGGGCTGAATCAACTGACTGCCCTTCACAGTGTTAGCCTTGAACAGCTTTCGGTCGGTGTTTGGAATAGACAGGAAATACGCATAGCTCTCCCGCTCCTGCGCCCGTACAGGCTCCTGCAGCGCCATATTTATTGCCTTGCGTCCGGTGGGCTGTCCTTTCGCATCCTTTTCCTGGCCGGGGCAGGTCTGCACGCAAGCACCACAACCAGTGCAGTCCTCAGGGGCTACCTGTACCGTGAACTTCATGCCGGCAAATTCCTTACCCTTTGCATCAGCACTCTTGAAGGCCTTCGGTGCACCCTTCAAGTATTTGGAGTCATAGGCCTTTATCCTGATAGATGCATGCGGACATACTAAAGAGCACATTCCGCACTGAATACACACGTTAGGCTCCCATTGCGGGATATTCACAGCGATATTACGCTTCTCATACTGTGTCGTACCGGTCGGGAATTTGCCGTCATCCGGCAGCTTGCTCACAGGCACCTTGTCTCCACGAAGCGCCATTAGTTCCGCCGTAACATCTTTGACAAATTCAGGAGATTCGTCCGGAACAACAGGCGGCATCTTTGTCTTGCCGGTCACCCCGCTGGGAACCTTGACCTCATAAAACTTGTCGAGGGCCCCATCAACGGCAGCATTGTTCATCGCAACTATTTTCTCACCCTTCTTCCCGTACGATTTCTTGATTGCGTCCTTAATCGCCTTGACCGCTATCTCCAGCGGGATAACGTTACTGATCTTGAAGAATGCTGTCTGCATGATTACGTTAATTCGCGCGCCAAGCCCAAGCTCCTGCGCAAGAGAAATTGCATCGATGACATAGAACTTCAGATTCTTGTCGATGATTTGCTTTTGCACCTCTTGCGGTAGAGTATCCCAAACCTCATTGGGGCCGTGAATACTGGTGAGCAAAAATGTCGCCCCATTGCGAGCCATCGAAAGCATATCGTATTTTTCCAGGAAGCTTGGATTATGGCACGCAATAAAATCGGCTTCGGTTATGAGATAGGGCCTGCGAATCGTTCTATTCCCAAAACGCAGGTGCGATATAGTAACTGTCCCAGCTTTCTTTGAGTCGTAAACAAAGTAGCCTTGCGCATAATTGTCCGTCAATGAACCTATGATCTGGATTGAGTTATGGTTCGCACCAACGGTACCATCGGACCCAAGCCCGTAGAACATGGCGCGGAACAGACCCTCGCTGGAAATCTGGAATGACTCATCAACATTTAGACTTGTATTCGTAACATCATCAATAATGCCCACCGTGAAACCGTTCTTCGGCTTGCGAGCGTCGAGATTATCATACACCGCCTTTGTCATCGCCGGCGTAAACTCCTTTGACCCCAGCCCGTACCGCCCGCCGACAATAATAGGATACTCCTTAAAGGTGGCCTCCTTCAAAGCCATCGCTTCCCCGATTGCCGTGCGAATGTCCAGATACAGCGGCTCTCCTAACGCACCCGGCTCTTTGGTTCTATCCAGCACTGCTATCTTCTTGACGGTCTTTGGCAGGGCAGCAATAAAATCCTTCCGACTGAACGGCCTATACAGCCGCACTTTCACTACCCCAACCTTCTCGCCCTTGAACATCAAGTACTCCACCGTCTCGTGAACGGTATCTGCACCAGAACCCATAATAATGATAACCTTTTCGGCATCCGGCGCCCCCACGTAGTCAAATAGTTTATATTGCCGGCCCACAATCTTCGCAAACTTATCCATCGTTTCCTGAACTATCCGCGGCGCCACCAGATAATACTTGTTCACAGTCTCCCTGCCCTGGAAATAAACATCCGGGTTTTGTGCCGTGCCACATATCATAGGCCGATCCGGTGTTAGCGCCCGGGCCTTATGGGCCGCAACAAGCTCATCATCTATCATCGCCCGCATGTCATCGAAAGTCAGCTCCTCCACCTTCTGGATTTCATGGCTGGTCCTGAATCCGTCAAAGAAATGCAAAAACGGCATACGCGAAGCCAGCGCCGCCTGCTGCGCAATAAGCGCAAGGTCCATAACCTCCTGCACGTTGCATGAACAAAGCATTGCGAATCCTGTCTCACGACAGGTCATTACGTCGGAATGGTCGCCGAATATCGAAAGCGCATGAACCGCCAGCGAACGGGCGGAAATGTGAAACACCGTGGGCAGTAGTTCACCTGCGACTTTATACATGGTCGGTATCATCAACAGCAATCCCTGTGACGCTGTAAACGTTGTTGTCAGAGCACCCGCCGCCAGAGCACCATGAACCGCTGCCGCCGCTCCTCCCTCAGACTGCATCTCCGTAACCGATGGTATGGTCCCCCATATATTGACCTGGCCTTTGGCCGTCTTTTCATCCGCAATCTCCCCCATCGGCGAGCTCGGCGTAATCGGATAAATCGCTATCACCTCATTTGTCGCATGCGCTACGTGCGCCGCCGCCATGTTCCCGTCAATCGTAACCATCTTACGATTCATATATTCCCCACTTTCTGTAAAAAAAGAACCAGTAGTGACTTAGCTCGAAAACTTCCTCCTCGAGCAGGTATTCAAACCACATTCCGCACGCCTTGTTCAAGTGTCGCGTAACTAAAATACGAATCGCGCATTTATTCAGCGAACGGAATTTTTTTTATACAGCTTTCCACACCCCAAAGCAACACAAAATTCCATCTGGACGAACCATAGCAAAACCTCCTACACGGGACGACCAACCGTTAAAGAACCTGCCGAGTGCTTTCCCTGCTCGCTTTTCATAAATCCCGTATGCCCCGCTTTCGCTGAGCCTGTTGAAGTGAGCTGGCCGAATGGGACTACCCTCGCTCTGACCGCCTGGTCTAACACGGTAGGCAATCACAGGTCCGGTTCAAGAATTCCTATCCGCCAAGGTATTTCGCCGTATTGCTTGCCCTGACGCTCGCGGTCGGTAACACCCTGGAACAAGAATCTGAGATTCTGCGGGTCTACTTGAAGATTCTGGTTGTATCCATCTCGGACCAGTTCGCCATGGCTGATAGAATCGGTCCAGTGCACTGCGGTTTGGTGCACATTTTTCATTGAGGCAAATGCCTTATCTTTCTCCGCCGCGAGCGGTTCCCACTGACCATCCAGGCGGTCGGCCAAATATGCCTTGTAGTAGCGCCAGCCGTTGCCGTTCTGTGCTTCAATAAGTGTAAGATACTTGTTCAATCCCTTGAGACGGTACGTATGGCTGGCTTCAAACACATCGCCGATGAGCGCGACTACAGGTTCGGACCAACCGAGTGGAAATCCAGTCAGATTGGTCTCCGCTCGCCACATACGTCCGTCAAGTGAAGTGAAGAACAGATGCGCCTTTGCATCGTCACAGATCACCCAAAAATCCAGCCACGCGTTGACATTAGCCGGTTTGTGTTCAAACAATGGTGTGAGTTTTGACCAGGAATTTGGATCGGCAATATCATCTGTGGTTGACCATGCCGGCTGATAGTTGGGTTCCCATGATAGATCTGCGGCCTGGCAAATCAGGTACCATTTGCTTTGTGGCGTGAAATAAAAAACCTGTGGAGCACAGAAGTAACCGCTGTGACATTTTAGAATATGACGTTTGACGGTGTTGGCATCTTTCCAATCAGTGAAAGTCAAATACTCGATGGTGTGGGTTCGCTTGGCGGCCCGAACTGTGCAGAACAGGTGCCAGCAGCGATTATAATAGACAATTGATGGATCTTTGATAGAGAAGCACGACTCTTCGCTCCGGTCCGCGGGCAGAACGAGAGGCAAGCCGGTTTTCCACTTAAACTCGCCAATCTGCAGTTGTTGCTTGCTGGAGGGCGCAACTGTGCTCTCGGTCGAGCTTGCTGCTTGGGAGCCGACTATCGTTAGGACAATCGCCGCTATCAGATGTTTGTATCGTATTTCATTCATAGCAGGACAGATACTATTGTCCACCGCTGATTCATCTCGTCAAGAAAAAGCTTCAGAAATATCGAGAATCAATATTAGTGCAAAGTAAAAGGCCGATTTGCCTCAGCAAAGCAGCGTTCATAAATCCCGCCGCAGGTCCGGCGTTATTGGACGGAGCAATCCGGCAAGACGTCCAGTACTGCCGCATTACCCCAAAGCTCGACCTAAGCCAAATTGAAAGGGACCGCCCTCGATCCTATGCTGTTGTCAGGATGGCATTCTATCTATATGCGTCCCTACGATGCCTTACAGCAACTATATCTATAAGCTTGTTGTCATCATCGATGGCGTAGATGACACGATAGGATCCAATTCTAATCCGCCACAAATTCCTTGTGCCCTGTAGCTTAACACAGTTGGACGGTCTTGGCCGTCGAGACAAGCTTTCAATTCTTGGGAATATCCTGTTGACAATTGCAGCATCAAGCAATTCTAATTCCCTGCGTGCGGACCGTGCAAAGACTACACTGTACTCAGACATTCAGCTTTCCCTTGCGCCGTAAATGCCTTTTTACCGAACGGAGTGATTCGCGAGGCTCGTTGACTCGGCGATGGGAAATCAAGCTATCATAAAAATCCTCCCATACGTCGGCGAATTTACTCAGATCGATAACGACGGCTGTCTTGGTGCCTTTTGCATCCACGACATATTGGATACCACCCATAAGAAAACACCTCTATATTCAAAACGCAACAAAACTATTCCTGCAATAATTATATTATGCAAACCCGGAGCCTGCATTTCAAAGGATTTCGGTTTTATTTGGGAAAAGGCCAATTTACTTCAACGAATCGGAATTTTATGAACTTATTTTGAGTCCATTCGGCTACGATCAGGATAAACTCTGCCGAAGGATCCTGCAGATCCGCCGTTGTCTGACAGAGTAGTCTATCCGGGAGCATTCTCGCATAGGAAAGGGCCGATTCGTTTACGAGAATCGGCCTTTATAATTCATAGCAATTACTTGGTAGTCTCGAGAAGATTCCTCATGCTCCGCTCCAGCTACCGCAAGTCGTTCTCAACAACCGACCAAACCATGTCAATATCTATGGCGAAGTAGTCATGTACAAAGATGTTTGCCTGCCGATGATTTTGTGACAGGGTATGTCTGGGTATGGTTCCTGAATGTCACTTTATATGAACAACAATTTCAACCCTTCTATTCTTGGCCTTTCCGGCTGCTGTGGCATTCGATGCAATCGGCCTGGCAGAGCCGCAACCAGTCGCTTTTATCTTGGCTTCCGAAATCCCATGGGCAACAAGATACCGAGCCACAGAAAGCGCCCTCTGGGCGGAAAGCTCCCAGTTATCCTTCCACGATGATTTTACTATCGGGTCCGAATCGGTATGCCCCACAACCTCTATCGCCTTGCCCGAGTACTTTTGCTTGAGCACCGACAGAATATGGTCAAGCTCAGCACTGGTCGCACTCTTAAGCTCCGCCTTGCCGGACTCAAAGAGTATCGTGTTGGGTAGTGTCACGGTGATTGTCCCGGCAGCCGCATCAAACGATACGTCATAGCCCTTACCGAAACCTGTCGCCTCAGCCGGGCTCTTGTGCATCTTTTCAATCTGCACTTGTAAATCTTTGATGGTCTGCTGGTCCTGCGAAATGCGCCCGGCAAGCTGCTCTCTTTCAGACTGAAGGTTTTCCAACCTGCCCTTTAGATTCTCGTTTTCCACGTTCAGGTAGTCGTACCTTTTCTTCCAGTCGGTGCAGCCGGCCAAGAGACTAACCGATACGATACAGCTCATCAGAACAATTGTCGTTTTCTTAACAGCTCGCATTTGATACCTCCTTGCAGCGAACTAACCCAATACCCTTTATCAGCTAAAAAAAATAAACGCAAAACGATTCAACACCCAATCATGAAAGATCATAACAGTCAGTACGCCCAATGACAAGAACGGACCATAAGGAATTTGTCTGATTTTTCTAAAAAACATTTGGAAGACCGCCCAGCCCAAACCAAAAAAAGGAGCGACAAAAAACGCCAAGACGACAAGTATAGGGCCGACAACCGCCCCTGCCGCGCCCATAAGATGGACATCGCCCAAACCCATCGCCTCTCTGCCAAAAGCGAGAGTTCCGAGTATTCGCGTAATCCAAACCACAGCACATCCAACAAAGTATCCCCATACACTACCCAGGAAACCCGCCACGGCAGGATTTTGCGAGAACTCCGGCCACAAGCTACGCACTATCGGGATATTTTTGCTACACCACAATGCCGCCAACGCTAAACCGACTATTGGCAACAAAAAGACAATTTCCTTGCAGGTCTCGATTCGGTGATTGAACTGCATGTCGGCGGACCCATCGAACTGGTTTTTTGAATGATTGCGGGATTCAACCTCATTAGCCACGACAATTTGGTTGCTCTCTGTGTCCGCGTCATAACTTCTTTTTAGAAGGCCTGTTAGCAACAGTATCCAGCTTACGGCAAGCCCAATTGCAGCCCCTACAGCCATTGCCCCACTGGCAGGCGAAGCCCTCGGCAAAAGCCAATAAGCCTTGATAAGCAACGGATGAACGATGTAAGGCCCAACTGCTGAGCTGACAAATCCCGCCACAGTAACAAACCAGCATATCGATAGCGGTATGATCCAAAGCTCCAGGTCGATTGCCGATGCTGCTATAAAACCAGCTAACATAATTAGATGCAGCAGATAAACGAACCAGCCACCTTCAACTTTGAGCGTGTCTCGCAGGCTCGTATGAAAGTACAAAACATACAGGCCGATAAAAATCAGCCCTGTCAGCAGCTCAATAATGAAATATCGAGGTGATATGGAAGTTTTGCAATTACGGCACTTAGCACGCAACACAAGCCACGAAACAAGGGGTATGTTGTCGTACCAACGGATATGCTTGCCGCACCCAGGACAGTAAGAGCCTGGATGGACGAGAGATTTCTCCCGAGGCAGGCGGTATATCACTACGTTCAAGAAACTGCCGATACAGCAGCCAAACGCAAAGATAAATACACACCAAATCCAGTCAATTATTGCCACAGCACTCCTTTGCGGTTTACTATATCTTTTTCGCTCATTCCTTATGTTCTTAATCTCAACGCACTACGGGCTATCTTGCGAAAAAAGCTGCAAAGACGTTTGGATTCAACTGCGGATTTTTTATCAGCAGATTCGCCGGGATAGCGGAACGTCACAGCAAAATCCGATAAGTAAGCAATATCCTCACGAAAAATTTCCCAATTAGGTTCAACTTTGAGAACTTGTTCGAGCAAAACAACCAAATCGTGGATTTTGCCAAATGCTATTCCTGCTTCGCAGAGTCGAGCCTTGAGATATTTTTCAGCACATTGCTGATAATGAAAACAGATGCCGTCATAGTTAGGACTTTTCCTCACCCGGCTTTCTCGTTGTGCGGTGGCAAAATCTGCCTCGGCCTTGGCAACCCATTCAGCGGTCATCGGCTTCATAAATTACCTTTCCTTTTTCAAGGATTTCTTGCATAAAGCAGTCGCCCATTTTTATTCGCTGATGCACTTTTTCAGAAGTCCTGATGAGAATGTCCACAGGAAATTGCGGCCGCAACTTCATCCTGATTTCTACGGATTTGTCAACGCTTCTGCCTTTGAACGGGCCGATGACTAATAAATCAACATCAGAATCAGCAGTTGCGCTACCCTGAGCATAAGAGCCGAACAGGATTACACGTTCAGCGTGGAACTGCTCACCGATTTGCCTGCCAAATTTTTTTATTTCGTTTATCACCACCATAGTCTGCACTTTTGGCTTTCTTCTTTTGCCCTTTTACTCTTTTCACGATTCCCGCCACCTTCGCCTGAAGCCCAAATAAACGTATGAAACCTCTTGCATCGGTGGGGTCGTACTCAGTACCCATCTTGAAGCTGGCCAGGTCCGCCCGGTATAAGCTCTGAGGGCTTTTGACACCAGCGAGCGTACACCGGCCTTTGAACAATCTCACTCTTACTTCGCCTGTAACATTCTGCTGAGTAACATTAATGAAGGCATCAAGCGCTTCGCGTAACTGGCAGAACCATAAGCCGTAATAGACCATCTCAGCATATTTCAACGCAACTTGCTGCTTGTAGTGCATAGTCTCTCTGTCAAGCGTCAGAGTCTCAAGAGCGCTATGCGCCGTCACCAAAATAGCTCCACCCGGCGTCTCATAAACCCCGCGGGACTTTATGCCTACGAGTCTATTTTCTACTAAATCCACCTGGCCAACACCGTGCCTGCCGCCGATTCCATTCAGTGTCTCAAGGAGCCTTACGCTGCCCACCGCTCTACCGTTGAGCTTGACCGGTACGCCTTGCTCAAAACCTATCGTAACGTACTCCGGCTTGTTGGGCGATTTTGTAACCGGTCTGGACATGACAAAAAGGTCGTCTTTCGGCTCATTTGCAGGGTCTTCAAGGTCCGCCCCTTCATGGCTGATATGCCAGATGTTGCGGTCGCGGGAGTAGATTTTCTTCTTGGTCTGCTCGATTGGAATCCCGTGCTTGCGTGCGTAGTCAACCGCCGCCTCACGCGAGACAAGCGTAAACTTCGGGTCCTTCCACGGAGCGATGATTTTCAACGCTGGGTCGAGGGCCATGTAGGTGACCTCAAACCGCACCTGGTCATTACCCTTGCCGGTTGCCCCGTGCGCCACACCGGTCGCACCTTCGGCATGAGCAACATCTACCTGATGTTTTGCAATCAAAGGCCGAGCGATGCTCGTTCCCAGCAGATAACCATTCTCATAGACCGCACCCGATTTGAGCAGCCGCCAGAGGTATTCTTCGACGAATTCTTTCCGCAGGTCTTTAACCACGCACTTGACCGCCCCGCTGGCAAGTGCCTTGCGTTTTATCCCCGACAACTCATCCCCCTGCCCCACATCCGCCGCAAACGCCACCACTTGATAACCGTAAGTCTCCCTCAGCCACGGCAGAATCACACTCGTATCCAACCCGCCGCTATATGCCAATACAACTTTTTCTTTCTTTGACATAGTGCCCTCACAAGAACTTCAGTCTGAATTCAAATTGTACGAAGGGACTATACCAAAACCCGAGCAAAAAGAAAAGAAGTCGCTTGGAACTGACCGCTTATGCGGCAATGACGATACCTTCCCGACGAGCGATTTCGAGGATGGGGCGTGTTTCGTCGGTTTCCCATTCTCTTTCGCCGCAGGGAATCGGCTCGATACGATTGTCTGCCAGCATAGTCGCACGCCAAAGCCTTTTGATCAGTTCAATCTCCCGCTTGCCGTCAAATTCAGGTGCAATGACAACAAGGTCTATATCGCTGAAGTCTCCACCCTGCCCTCTGGCGAAAGAACCAAAAAGGACAGCCCGTCGGGCATGGATACCTACCGAAGGTAATACCGTAAGATACTGCTGTATAGAATTTATAACTGTGCTTTCAACCATTCAATCGTTTCCTTGGCTTTGGCTACTTCTTGTTTGACATAGCTGCAATCGACCGTGACCTGCTCAATGTCGGGATATCGTCCATCCAACTGATAAACATCGAACTCACGGAGAAATATCTCTTGCTCCTGGTCAAGCTTCAAGTCAGCGATCTCAGCAAGACGAACAAGATTGTGAATTCGCGGGGGCAGATCGTTCGTCTGTTTCGTTACGTGCGCCTTGAGCATTTTTTCAATGGCAAGATGCGCAAAAAAAAGGCTGTGGCGCAAATGACCTTTTTGCAGCAGAGACTCAGCCGCAGCAAAGTCCTCTTCGGAACTGCGTTTCCAAAATTCGACCTGTTTCTCTACATCCATCTACAAAATCCAATTAATCCGTGGACTACCCACATCCAATATACCAACAAATCTGCTAACCACCAACAAACAAATGGTACGAACGGATTCTATCTCCAGTCGAACCTGTAACTATCCGGCACCTCATCAAGACTTGAAAACACACCCTTATCCGGAAACGCCGCTTTTGCTAAAGGCTTAACAAGTCTCTTATCTCTTGTTAATAAACCATCGGCACGGCTCAGCAACAGGACATATTCCATGTCCTGAAAATCGTGCTCAACTCTTTCATTTTGTGGAAATCCCCCTTTTGCTCCCAAGGATTGGTAGAACATAACAATCACATTTAAAAGACGCACATACTGCCAACTAATCCATTCAGAAGAGGGTGATAACTGTGGTTTATCCTTTATCAAATTTTTGGATAATAATGCCATGACCATCTTGTGATTAATTCCTCTGTCAACACAATCACAAAGCCCTTGTAAACATGAAGTATCACCTGAAATTTCCTTTTTGATTACTTTTGCGACATCAGGTTTTTGAGATTCCAATCGTCCCTTGAGCTCCATGCTTATATTGATAAAACATTTTTTTGCCACATCATATCGGGAAGAAATTACATCCTGTAATATTTTGGGTGATTTGAGACAATCAACTAGCTTTGCCTGTCGCTTTCGTATACTTTCGGTAACGTCCAAGTCACCCAAAAACAATGGGTATGGATGGTTGTATTGAGCTTCCCATAGTAGGTAGTGAGCACTACATGAACAAAAATATGCTCCATTTTCGATGAGAATCTGGCATAAATTCAATAAATCTTCCGGAGTACAATTTTTCGTCGTTGCGCATTCATACAAAAGAGTATCACTGATCAAAAGTATATGATTCTTAACAAAGTCACACAGCTCACCATTGTTTATTCCGATAAACGCGTCTTTATCGATGACAATTTGCTTTAGCATACTTAGCACTGAAAGTGCTCCATTACTACCTTGCGCATCAGCTTGGCGTTACCATTCTGGCCGGTGAAGAGTTTGAATTGTTCGGCGGCCTGGTTGACGAACATCGAGACGCCGTCGATTGTCTTGCCGCCATTTTGTTTGGCCTGTTTTAGCAGTAGTGTCTCAGCTGGATTATAGACCGTATCATAAACGGCTATATCCTTCTTCAAGTACTCTGCCGATACCGGCGTAGCATCGACATTTGGGTGCATGCCGATACTGGTGCAGTTTATGAGCAGTTTCGCGTCCAGGTCATCCAATTCATCCAGACCAGCGAATTCACAGCCGAACTCAACGGCAAGTTCCTGTGCCCTATTGACCGTGCGGTTATAAATCTTTATTTTGGCCCCGGCATCGCTTAGGCCGGCTACTATCGCCCTTGCGACACCGCCAGCGCCGACAATCGCGACCGGCAGACTCTTTAGATCACCTCTCGAAAAGCCCATCCCGGCGGTGATTGCATTCAAGGCACCGGCGTAATCTGTATTGTAGGCGGCAATTCGTCCCTTGTCCTTCGTCTCTTGTCCATCGTCAAGTACCAGTGTATTGACAGCGCCTATTTTCTCAGCCAAAGGTTCGACAAAACCATTTTTTGCCCTGACGTAATTTAAGGCGTTCTCTTTGTGTGGGATTGTTACGCTGAAACCACGAAAATCAAGCCACGGCCTAGCAAGGGCATTATCTATGAACTGATCGAAACCGCTTCTACCACCCTGCACCAATAGCGGCAGATAAAGCCTGTTCATTCCCTGATCCGCGAAGCAGGCGTTGTGAATTGCGGGACTGAGAGAATGCCCTACTGGGTCCGCAATCACACCATAAAGCTGTGTATCAGTGTTGGTAGAATCAAAGCGATACAGTTTCTTAAACTGGTCAATAGTTGATTGACCCGGCGCGGTCGCACTTTGCTCATCAAGGCTCGCAAACGTCAGGAAACTTGCCAGTTTCTTGGCGAGGATTCTACTAATAAGCCCGGCCTGGCCCATGCAGAATACAATCCGCTCGCCGCTGGTTTCATGCAGCAGGTCAAACGCCTCGAAACAGTCGTTAATGTGATTCGCAGTGTAAACAAGTTTTGGAATCGCCTTTGGGCATGTGCTGCGGATTTGACGATATAAACTCCTTATGTCATCGAACCTCTTTTCAAAATCATGGACGGACAGAATCAGCCTGCCCTTTGCATTGCGTGATAGCGCCTTCTCGATGAGGGTGCGGTTTCCCTGGAGAATGAAATTCCGATATTCGAGGTCTATAAAATCAGCACCGGCTTCCAGAGCACCGACCAGCACTTCAAGTCGCAACTTTGATGGATAGTCTATGGTCCCACCTTCACGCTTATCACGACAAGTAACAATTACGGGAACCGCCGGACCGGACCTTCTGACTTCTTCAATCAACGCTCTGAGCAAACCAACGCTTAGATTCTCAAGGTAATCCGTCCGAAGCTCAAGTAGTTCGGCACCTGAAGTCGCAGCCTTATTAATCTGTTCTTTCGCCTGGGCCGGATTTTTCGCTGAAATTGGAACTGCTAAGTATGTCATAGTTCCTCAAACAATATCAGCCGCAAGGCCCGAAAACAAGGGCTAATGGAGCACGGATATAAGTCTTTTATTCGCATGCTGCCCCGGCCTTCTTGACGACTAATCGCAATTATCGTATAATAGTAAGGGTCGAATACTAATGAAATGGTGGAGGAGACTTAGGGCTATAGTGCATCTTTTCTGGGTCTTCCTTTCCCGCCTTAATGGAATTGGGGTCGTCGTGCGGCTAAAAACTTCAGCTTTCCCTATGGGTGAGCGAATAAACATACATAGCATAATCATATATGCGGTTGTCCTAGTAACATCGCTCTTTTGGTGCAGCCAGGCCTTTGGTCGAATCACAACGGCCCAGGACGCCGAACTGGTCGTAACGGGTTGGCTCGCCGAGGACGCCAAACCGCTCGGCATAACTCTTGGCCGGCAAGTCACAAGGGTCGAAACCTTCTACGATGATGATGGTAAAGCGGCTTATCATATTGTCTATTTGGATCCGAATGGACTGGTGATAGTGGCTGGTGATGATCTGGTTGAGCCTATTATCGGTTTTGCCGACGGCGATACATACGACCCATCGCCCGAAACACCGATTGGAGCACTCGTCTCTGGGGAACTGGGCAATCGGGTTAAATCAGCTCGCACCGCAGAGGCAGCACAAAACCAAATGCAGTTACTGAGTATCTCCGATACTCAGCGCAAATGGCACCATTTCATCGACCTCGCCGAGACTCGCGCGAATGGCTTTTCGTTTATGGGTATCGGCTCAATCCCGGACGTTCGGGTCGCCCCATTGATTAAGAGCAAGTGGTCCCAAGAGGACGTCTGCGGCAGGCCATGTTATAACTATTACACGCCAAACCACTATCTGTCCGGATGTGTAGCTACTGCAATGGCTCAGTTGATGTGCTACCATCAACATCCGAAATCGGGCGTCGGCCTGAAATACTATACAATTGAAATAGACGGCGACCCCAAAGCAGTATATCTGCGGGGAGGCGATGGTTACGGCGGAGCCTACAAATGGGGCGACATGGTTCCGGTCCCAAATTGCAGCATCACAGAAACGCTGCGAAGAGCCATCGGAGCACTTTGCTATGACGCAGGAGTCTCTGTGGGCACCCACTATGGCTCAGAAAGTTCGAGTGCCGATATTCTCGAGGTCAGAGAAGCCTTCACCAAGACATTCCAGTATTCCAACGCGATAACCGGCTATAATAAAGGCCAAGATATTAGTCTGCAGTTATCAGACATGGTCAACTCAAACCTCGATGCCAAATACCCGGTCATTCTTGGCCTGGCTGGTTCCGATGGACACGCTGTCTTGGCGGATGGTTATGGCTACAACGCCTCAACCCTTTATCATCATCTCAACATGGGTTGGTCCGGCTACGATGACGTCTGGTACAATCTACCCGACGTTCTGGACTATAACTGTATCTTGGCGTGTGTCTACAACATCTACGTTGAAGGCACAGGGGAAATTATAAGCGGACGAGTTACCGATGTGGCCGGTAATCCAATCGAAGGGGTAACCGTGGTTACGCAATGGGCTAGTAGTTCCCGAAGTGCTACTACCGATTCCAAAGGTATCTATGCTGTTGTAAAGGTCCCATCATCATTGAGCTACATCGTCACAGCAACAAAACCGGGCTACCAATTTAAGAGTCAGACAGTGAGAACGGCCGTTTCTCGTGAGTCATCTAACATGACAGGTAATAAGTGGAAAATCGACTTTGTCGGCATGATCGCCGGCGACTGGGATGGCAATAATCTGGTTGACCTTGTTGATTTTGCCACGTTCGCCTCTGCTTGGCTCAGTGAGCCGCAGGATGCCAATTGGAAGCCCACTTGTGACATTAGTAGCCCCCCTGATAACATTATCAATATGCTGGACCTCGCGGTCTTTGCCGAGAACTGGCTTAGGTCTATTTAGCAAATTCAATATCTTCACTCATCTGCAATAAACATACTTCGTGTACCGCAAGGAGTCTGCGATGGTGTGAGAGGAGACAGTGTACAGGGGATAGGGGATAGTAAATCAAAAATCAAAGAGCAAAAATCAAATATACGGAGAGGGAAAGAAGAGTAAAATAGTCGTAAAATAGCCATTTTTTTGGGTTTTTGAGAGAAATTTTGGAAAATGGGGTGGTTGGTTTGCAATTGGGTTTGATTGGGTTTTTTTTTGTGAGCATAAAAACGATTTCATTTTCATAATCCTTTGTTAATAAGAAGGTTGTTTTCATTTTGTCGTTG
>Ga0315274_10000698_pt1 | contig 52244 bp, 38 predicted proteins | sample YL17G02_20_MG_FD_203700 | JGI IMG/M metagenome (GOLD analysis project Ga0315274, IMG submission 203700) | Sediment microbial communities from Yellowstone Lake, YNP, Wyoming, USA - YL17G02_20 | ecosystem: Environmental > Aquatic > Freshwater > Lake > Sediment | place: USA: Wyoming | collected... | reverse complement strand
CTTATCTATCGGAGTTTCTGCGAGGTGAGGATGGAGTATGCGACCTTAGGAAGGTAATTTGACAGGACAGCCGTAGGTAATACTCTGGCCGTTAAAAATTCTCCCACAATCTTTGGGACGATTACAAAAGTTGCATGATCTTGCGTTCTGGGGCATTATCTGTTATAATAAGGGATTGTAATAGGTATGTTGAAGGATTAAGTTTCAATAGGTACAGAAAAAACAACAACCATGAACAGACGCAGGGGTTTTACACTAATTGAGCTGCTGGTTGTCATTGCGATTATCGCGTTGCTCTTATCGATCCTAATGCCCGCTCTTGATCGTGTGAAGAAGCAGGCCCGTTCGGTTGCTTGTATGGCCAGACTCAGGAGCTGGGGCATGATGTTTAAGCTGTACACGGACGATTACGACGGCAATTTCCAGCCGGGTTGGGATGTAGGTCTGTCAACCCAGTGGATGAATACGATGAGGGCATATTATAAAAAGCAGTGGGATATGCTGCTATGTCCGACCGCGACTCGGCCCGTTGAAAGCGCGGCGGACTGGGGGACGTTCAAGGCGTGGTGGCGAGATGTTGACCTGCCTGAGGGAGGTACGTACCATTACGTCGGCAGCTACAGCATCAATTCCTGGACCGACAATATGACCCAGGACCGCGGCACCCGGTTGAAACAATGGTTCTGGAAGACGACGCAGAACGCTAAAGGGGCCAACAATATTCCGGTGTTTGCGGATTCGACCTGGCATGACGCATGGCCTCAACCACAAGATTCGCCACCGCAGAATTTGGACTCCTTCGGATGGGGCGACAGAGGGACCACAAACGAAATAGAGCATTTCTGCATCGACCGGCACAACGGCTGGACAAACTTTGTATTCATGGATTGGTCTGTGCGTCACGTCGGCCTGAAAGAGTTATGGACGTTGAAATGGCATCGTGAGTTCAACATTAACGGGCCCTGGACCAAGATCGGCGGCGTCACACCAAGCGACTGGCCGCTATGGATGAAAAAGTATAAAGATTATTAGCAGAGAATCATGAGGGTATGAAAGCCGGCCAGTTTGGACCGGCTTTTTTTATATAGGAACGCCTGATGCCATGTCGTTAGCTTCGTGTCAGGCACCCCCAGATACGCGCATAGTGGAACACGCCATAAACTCACAGACCAATATTGACGAAATGAATCAGTAAATCTATTATAATAGATAATAGTAGTAAGCACCGGACGGGTCAAGAAACTCATCATGAGGTCGTCGATATGAAGCTGGAGATGACAGGACAAATGCGGATGGAGCAGCGAATGAAGCTCGCTCCCCACATGATCCAGTCAATGGAGATTCTTCAGCTATCCATCCTGGCACTTCAGGAAAGAATAGAACAAGAGCTAAACGGCAATCCCGTCCTCGAATTGGATGATCCTGCAAACCTGGAAGAAACCGAAACTTCTTCGCAAGAACCGAACGAGGAGCCGAACCTCAGCGAAAAGGCCCTTGTCGTCAACACCGACAGCAACAAAGTCGAAGACTTCGAGCGGCTGGAAAGTGTCGAGGACGAGATCAAGGATTACATGGAACAGGTTGAGCCTTTCAGGCCGGCCCGACCATCGGACGAGCCTGACGGCAAACTGCAGGCAATTAAGAACGTCCCCGCTCCACCCCAATCGCTGCACGATAACCTGACCGAGCAGTGGCGTATGGTCGAAGCCGAGCCTGCCGTCAAGAAAGCCGGCGAAGCGATAATAGACTACACCGACGACCGCGGCTATCTAACCGTGAGATTGGAACAACTCCATAATAAAGATAAGGGAGACTTTACACTTGACGATTTGAAGGAAGCCTTGGCGCTCGTCCAAAGACTCGAACCGTCCGGAGTCGGAGCACGCGACCTAAAAGAATGCCTTTTAATACAGCTCGGCCAGAGCAGCGAAGACACGACCTTCGAGCGCCACCTTATCGCCGATCACATGGACGAATTGCTGGCGAACCGCCTGCCCGAAATCGCAAAAAAAATGAATTGCGGTATCGATAGGATAAATCAGGCCATTGAGCGTCTGAGCAAGCTCGACACCTCGCCGGGGCTGCAAATCGACAGAGAGCAAAACCTTTCCATTAAACCGGACGTCATAGTTGAGCAGGGCGATAATCCCGATGAGTTTTCAGTCCGACTGGCTGATTTCAACTTGCCGAGTCTGAGGTTGAACCTAACTTACGCTAAAATGGCGAGAGATTCGCGGGTCAGCGAAAAAACTAGGAAATTCCTGCAAGATAATGTTCGTTCCGCTCAATGGATAATCGACGCCATAGAGCAGCGAAAAATGACACTTTTGAAAGTGACAAAAGCCATAGTTAAGTACCAAAAGGATTTTTTTGAGAAAGGTCCTTTGTACCTTCAGCCCCTGCCGATGTCCAAGGTGGCGGATGAAGTCGGCGTCCATCTGGCAACCGTCTCACGAGCAGTGGCAGGCAAATACGTCGAGTGCTCAGGGGGCATACTGCCCCTGCGCAAGTTTTTCAGCGGCGGCACCGAGGATGTCGAAGGCAAAGGGCACAGTTGGGAAGCAATCAGAACCAAACTGCAGCATTTCATCGACGCCGAAGACAAAACCCATCCTCTCAGTGACGACCAGATACGTGAGAAGCTCGCTGAGGCCGGCATAAATAATCTGGCCAGACGCACTGTCGCAAAATACCGTAAGCTCCTCGGGATTCCGACCGCCCGATTTAGAAAAAAGTACTGAGACTGTTCATATAAGCTCTTCGCAATCGCAACTCACGATGCCCACATAGTCATATCCCCACCCACAGCCGATTTCTTTCAGCTTGACCGGGCCGGATAACTCTGTTACTCTTCTCAAACCGTATTGGGACTCGTTTCATCTGCCCGACCGGCAACTTACATGGTCATACAGAAATCTCTGCTGCCATGACCCAGGTTGCCAGGGCAGAGGTCAGCTCGGAGAGCATTACTGAATGAAGGCCTTTAGGCGGGTATTTCACTATATATGGCCACAATGGCCTCGGGTGATTGTTGTCGTCATCAGTGTGATAGTCATCGCTGTTCTGCTGTCGCTGAGTTTCATGACGATAATACCCCTGCTCAAAGTAATGATCGGTAGCGAAGGATTACATGGCTGGGCAGACAGAAAAACCTGCCAATACTATTACGGCCTGGACTTACATGTTCCCAAGACAATAGAATTGACAAGCGGCCAGGACCCAAATTTAGGTCAGCATCTCCTCGTACTCGATGTCGAAAGCGACAGTTTGGCTGCCATTGCCGGGATCAAGCCCGGTGACTTAATCGTTGGGGTCGGTTCCAATCAATCACCCACATCATTCACACGCTTGCTCGAAGAGCTCGCAACTACTACCGACAGCAAAGTAATTGTGAGGCTCAACCGGTCGGACGCAAACAAGACCGTCCTGGAACAAACTGTCAGTCTGAACACACCGCATAACAAAGAATCCTTAGCCGGCCTGCCGGGGAACACTACTGATAGCACCGGCCGGACACAAAAGTACAAATTAATCACGTCCCTACACCAGACTGCCTGGACATTAAAGATCAAACTGGTTACGGTTCTACAACGGCTCGTCAGCTCCCTGCCACGAGAACAATCTCCGCAGAACCAGATAAGGACCGTGGTTTTCCTCATGGTTATAATCAGCCTGGTTACTATTGTTCGCTGCGCGGCTAAATTCTGCCAGGACTACCTGGCCGAGACAATAGTGCAGGTCGGCATTAACCGCCTCCGGGAAGACGTGTTTGAACATTTGACGCTAATGCCTGTCGGGTTTTTTGCCAACGAACGGCCAAGCGATACCGTCAGTAGAATTGCCGGCGACACCGCTATCATGGGCCAGGCCCTCAAGGTCATCCTCGGTAAAGCACTGCGCGAACCAATGAATGCATTCTTTATGCTTGCGTTTGCAATGGTGCTAAACTGGAAACTAACTCTTATCTTCCTATGCGGCGCCCCCTTCGTCATCGCTTTTTTGGCAACATTCGGCAACAAAATGAAAAAGGCCACAAAAAAGTCCCTCGTCGCCAGCTCACAAATGCTCGCCAAGCTCCAAGAAACAGTCTCTGGACTACGAATCGTAAAGGTCTACAACCAACAACAGCACGAGCAACAGGCCTTCAGGAAAATAAATAAAACTCTACTGAAACAACTCCTGAGCATATCAAGAGTTGAAGCAGCAACTCATCCCACACTTGAGGTCCTCGGTATGATTGCCGGCTCAGCCGCGATCATTGTAGGCGTCCATTGGGTCGCTCAAAGAAACATAGATGGCCCAGAGTTTTTGACCCTGCTGGTTCTGTTAGGTGTATCGGCGGACGCGGTACGCAAGACATCCGATATTTGGAACAAACTCCAGCAGGCCAACGCCGCCGCCGAAAGAGTTTTTGCAGTCCTGGACCGTCCAACCGAGGTCGAAAAGCCAACAGCAATTGAACTGCCGCAGTCGAAAGGCGAAGTCGAGTTCAGAGATGTTTTCTTTACATATCCCGGCGCCACCAATCCAACACTCAAAGGAGTCAATCTGTCCGTTCGTGCCGGACACAATGTGGCAATCGTTGGTCCGAACGGCTCCGGCAAAACCACCCTCGCCAATCTCATACCGCGATTCTATGACCCGGATTCAGGACAAGTACTGATAGATCGCTACAACATTCGAGATATTACTCGCTCAAGTCTCCGTAATCAAATCGGAATGGTCACCCAAGATATGATGACATTCAACGATACCATAGCTGCCAACATCGCATACGGCAAACCCGGCGCAACAGATGACGAGGTAATCGCCGCGGCAAAACGCGCTTTCGCCCACGAGTTCATTTGCCAATTGGCCAATGGCTACGACACAGTTATAGGTGAGCACGGTGCCGGATTAAGCGGAGGACAACTGCAGAGAATCGCCATCGCCAGAGCCATCCTCAAGAACCCCCCTATCCTCATCTTCGATGAAGCTACCAGCCAGGTGGATGCAGACAGCGAGGCAAAGATCCACATCGCTATCGAGGAAATCATGCACGACAGGACTACTTTCATAATCGCCCATAGATTCAGCACGGTTGTCACCGCAGATGTTATCGTCGTAATGGACGACGGTCGGATTGTTGCTCAGGGCCACCACAACCAGCTAATGCAAACCTGCTCACTCTATCAGGGTCTATACGAAACACAGTTGGTGAAAGCGTAAGAGCTGTTCGACTATGTCGCATCCCAGACCATCGAGCAACAGCCGCCCGCAAACAATATGACCATAGACTTGCATCACGGCTAATACTGTTGTATACAGTACACGCTTAAGCTCCCGGCTTAAGGGCAAGAAGATACTTTCAAGCCGGAGATAGATAAGAAGCTGCAGGGTTCGGCTATCCTCTGCCGGCTCGACCTTGCTTTTGGTAACAAGAAATAGAATATTGGGACTCGAACCATGACACAGCTCCGGCGAGAAAGGCAAGCACACGACCTATTCAAAAGGTACGAACGTAACCCAATACTCACGACCGAGGATTGGCCCTATCCGGCAAACGCCGTGTTTAACCCGGGCGCCGCCAAATTAAATACAGAGACGCTACTGCTGGTTCGGGTCGAGGATATGCGCGGATTCTCACATTTGACTGTCGCCCGCAGCGCGGACGGCTTCACAAATTGGCAAATTGACTCCAGACCGACCCTTAAAGCCGACGAAAGCGCATTAGAAGAACGCTGGGGCCTCGAAGACCCGCGCATCGTCTGGCTCGAAGAACAAAAACAATTCGCAGTAACCTACGTTTCCTTCAGTGAAGGCGGCCCAGTTGTCTCGCTGGCAATCACCAAAAACTTCAAAACCTTTGCCCGACTTGGTACGTTACTACCGCCGGAAGACAAAGATGCCTGCCTGTTTCCGCGAAGATTCGACGGGCGATTCGCCCTCATCCACCGTCCAATCGTCCGGGGTGAAGCTCATATATGGCTCAGCTTCTCGCCCGACCTGAAGCATTGGGGCGACCACAAGATGCTGATTCCCACGAGGGCCGGTTATTGGGACTGCCATAGAGTGGGTTTGGCCTGCCAGCCAGTTGAAATACCACAGGGCTGGCTCATATTTTACCATGGTGTTCGCACCACGGCGGCGGGACAAATATATAGACTCGGGCTGGCACTTTTGGATCTGAAAGCACCATGGAAGCTATTGCGGCGAAGCGACGAATGGATACTCGGTCCCCAGGCATCATACGAACGAGTCGGCGACGTCAGTGATGTTGTATTTCCTACCGGAGCAATCGTTCAAAAAGAAACCAACCATCTACATCTCTATTACGGAGCAGCAGACTGCACAGTGGCAGTCGCCACAGCGAAGTTAAGCGACGTTATCGACTACATCATGGCCAGCCCCGAAGCCCCGGAATAAACCATCCATGGTCCAACCTGCCGGCCTAATACGCCAGTCGTGACGCGATCAATCCAAGCTTATCAAACAACACAAATGGAGAAAAGACCACACGTCCAGATGCCCCTCACTATCACACTTTTCTATTCCTCAGTCCGCCTACGTCCCAACGTATAGATGCTCCCTGCTAACCTCCAAGCGAGCCGTAACCTCTTCGGCTAAGGCCTTATACTCATCAGCCGCCCTGCTTGCAGGAGCATACGTCAGCACGGATTGACCCGCACTCGGAGATTCGACTAACTTTACGGTCTTGTGAATGACCGCATCGAAAACCAAATCTCCAAACGACTCGCGCAATTGATGCTGAACCTGCCTCGTATAGGTTCCTCTATTTTCAACAAAAGTCAGAAGTATGCCCAATACCCTCGCAGAACATGGATTGAAGCGGTCTCTGAGGATACTCACCGTTTCAAGCAAACGCTTCAGCCCGTCGAACGCAAAATAATGCACCTGAACAGGAACGATAACATCTGTGCCGGCAACAAGCGCGTTGAGCATAAGTAAACCCATCGAAGGCCCACAATCTACGACACATAAATCATATCTGTCCTTCGCCATCCGCAGTTGCTCGCCCAATATAAGCTCTTTTCCCAATAAGCCGCTTAAAGATTGCTCAGCATTTGCAAGTCTAACATTGCTCGGCACCAAGTGCAGCCATTCGATGTTTGTGCCCACAGCCGCCGATGAGACCGAAACACGGGAATTCCCGATAACATCATAAATAGTCCTCTCGAAGCTGTCTGGGTCAAACCCCAGGCCAAGCGTGGCGTGAGCCTGTGGGTCAAGATCGACTAACAAAACCCGCTTGCCTCTGGTGGCAAAGGCTGTTGAAAGGTTAATCGCAGTGGTCGTCTTGCCACAACCACCCTTGTGATTCGCTATTACTATGACTCTCATAAATTGACCCTCAATAGCATTGTCGGCCCGGCCACCTTATCGAACATATCAACTCCTCGGCCACAAAGTCCTGGCCATATCCGCCAATACTTTCACAGGCATTTACTCTTATCGGGTGAAAACGACAATGACTCGCATTGCAACAGAAAATTCCACAGAAATCCGCCCCTTGCTGACTAACAATGACCTATAATATCAAAATCGAACCCCTTCTACTCCAATTTTCAGGCTATGAACGCAGGTCCCACAAATCCTGCACCTGCCGCTCTCGACCATAAAAAATTCTGTTTCCAAAACAACTATTTCATGTTTTAGCGAGATACCACATTAAACTCCGTTCCAATACAGTCCCTCAAGCAATACCATCTCGCCGTCCACTTTTCCTATAGCACCAAGCAACCCTATATCCCCCAGATGCACAAGATGAAAATGGTTTTTTCTCCCCAATTTCTACTTTGTCGAATACAATAAAAAAGCCAGATTCTAAAGTACTACAGAATCTGGCTTCGGAGGAGGGTGATGAAAAGCTCATTGTGGCCTTTTAAGGAAGGCCTTGTCGTCTTCAGAAAACCGAAACTACCTATTTAATCGAATATATCCCCAGAATTTCTTTAGTAAAAATAAAACTTATGTGCAGAATATCTTCACCGAGTAATAAATCAAGCCTTCGATACGAAAAATGTCAAATTTTTTTGCCGATGCTCATTTATCGGCAAGCATCCCTGCTCTGCTGCAATTTACGCTTGATAAAAAGATTTTGTTCTCATATTCTAACTGAAATCATTTATTTATTTTCCTGAGAACGCTATGGATACAAAAGTTACTATTGCCGACTTGCTTGCTGCTAAAAACGAAGGGCGAAAAATCGTTGCTGTGAGTTGCTACGACTACACGACGGCCAGACTAATTGCCCAAACTAACATTGATATGATATTAGTGGGCGACTCAGCCGCCCAGTTGATGCTCGGCTTTGACTCAACTCTGCCTGCGACTATGAGCTTTATGGTTGCCATAACCGCTGCGGTCCGGCGAGGAGCCCCAAACACTTATCTTGTAGCCGACATGCCATTTTTGTCCTATCAGCTCGGTACAGCGAACGCTATTAGAAATGCCGGGCGATTCATCGTCGAATCCGGCGCACAAATGGTCAAACTTGAGGTTGCTGAACCCTACTTAGATATTGTTAAGGCTGTAAGCGACGCCGGAATAGCCGTTATGGCTCATATCGGAATCAGGCCTCAGAGAATCGGTAGAATAGGACGATTGCGAGCCGAAGCAACAACTGCAGAAATAGCCATGGAACTGATAGACCTCGCTCGGCAAATGATTGATGCCGGCGCAAGTGCACTACTCCTTGAGGGAACCGCAGCAGAGGCAGCCGAGGTAATCACGCAACGTTCCATAGTACCAGTGATTGGTTGCGGCTCCGGCCCAGCCTGCGATGGGCAAATTCTTATAGCCCCGGACATCCTGGGCTTGACAGGAGGGCTAAGACCAAAGTTTTCGAAAGCTTATACGAATCTGAGTGAGAGCGTGGTCCACGCAACGAAAGCCTACTGTGATGAGGTTAGAGGGGGTTCATTCCCGGATGCCGAGCACAGCTATCACATGAAGCCCGGTGAACTTGACAGGCTCCAAGAGCTGCTAAGAACCGGGTCTTAGCACCGACATCAATCACCCGTTTCGGCCGTTTTGGTGCAGCCAGCATTGAACAAACAGGGCAAGATCAGATAGGTCAAAAGTGCCGTCCCTGTTCAAGTCTGCCGGGTTAGGTGTCGCCAGCCCAAGCCCCGCGCCCATCTCCAAAGCAAAGTCCCGCAAATCAACAATCCCATCATTGTTGATGTCAGCCAAAGGTACACAATCGTGTGGTGCGATGCCCGCCTCGGGCGTCCCGCCGAAGGCACCCATATCAATACGAACGTTTCGCCCCCACTTGTTCGCAGGGTCATCCGGAACGGCTAAGGGCTCTTGTCCCAGTGGGCAGCCAGGATTGCCGGCATCTATGCAGGGGCTTGTAACATCATCCCAGGTCCATATCTGCTGCTGTATATCCCATCGCCAAGCTTCGCTGAGCAAATGATAATCGCCCATAATCCATACTGCGTTGAGGTCTTCCGGGTCCAACAGAATTTGCGGGTCATCCTTATGAGCCCAGCAGCCAACATTTACGAAACATGGATCTCTACCGATATTACCCAGCCCTGCCCAACCTCCCTGGATATCGCTATAAGTAACAGACGTCAGACCACCCTCAATTTGCACACCAGCCTTTTTGGCACCGTTGTAGTAAATTATAGAATTCGTTATCGCGGACCTAACACCCGAAACACCCGGCAGCAGGTTCTTCACAATGGTGCAGTTGTTCACAGTCGATATGCCGCCAAAAATGCCGTGTTGTCTGTTGCCCTCGATAATACAGTTGGTGATAGTCGCGTAACTCTGCTTGACTACCCGGCCGGTCCCAGTAGGAACCATCTCGACACCGGCCCCTGTGTTATCACAAATCGTGCAGTTTGCAATTGTGGCGTCACTTTGTTCCGAAAGCCTGATGCCAACACCTGCGTTTGATTTGATTACGCAGCCAAGTATTATGGGTGTGGCGGCGCTACATTGAATCCCCCTGCTGCCTCCGGTAATGGTAAAGCCCGCAAGGACGCAGCTTTCATCTTCGCTGCCTGAAAAGCTCACCAGTTGGCCGCCCCCGGTAATAATTGTCTTTGCGACAATGTCACCGTCATTGGGATCGGCAGAGCTTACAGTAAGATTCTTACCTTTGAAATCGATTTTCTCCCTATAGATTCCCCGGCCGACCACTATGCGGTCGCCCATAGAGGCAGAAACGATGGCGTGCTGAATATAGTCATAACACTTCCTCATAGTGACATTCTTGACCGCCCCATCAGCAACGCTATATCCAAATGACAGAGAAACACCCTGAGGTACGCCGTAGGAAACGCTGGTTAGCCAAATAAGAGTTTGGCCATCAATCACCGGTGCAGCTCCAGAAATGACACTGGGAAGCTCAACTCTCAATACGCCATACTTCTTCGTCAGGCAGCATATCTTGATTGTTCCATTAAACTCCGGCCCCTCAGCATAGCCAATCAAACAACCATCTATAGTCGGCTGACGCTGAATGCCAACGGCCCTGACAAGCTCAAACTCATGGATATTTGCCAGGTCGGAAATGTCCGCACCATAAATATCTCCGCTATCATTGCGTTCATCAGTCCACACAACGATGCTGCCTGAAATTACAGGGTTATATTGCCTGGCGGGGTGGTTACTTATGGTAAATACCTTAATATCAGCCAGATTTGAAATGTCCGCACCAAAGATGTTATCGTTTGCCTCCCACACAACGATGTTCCCTGAAATGTCTATAACGTGGTCGAAGTCAGTTTCATAATTCTGGTATGCGTACGGATCGCGCCTGCCGACGCCGGTGGCAATGGTGAAATAGACCGGGTTGGTAAGATTAGTGATGTCAGCGCCACATATATCATAAAGGCTGTTCTGCCAAATTAGGTTGTTAGTCTTGTCAGCGTTGGGATGCCGCAGCCAAACAACCTTATTACCAGAGATTGCAGGGTGACTGAACGAAGTGGTGCCCTTTGGAGTGCACAAGGTTATCTGAATTGCGCCAGAGATATTACGGGCAAATATGCTGAGATTCTCCGGTTTCCTGACACCGCTGGAGACCGGCCCCCCCGCCCAGACCACCAAGTCACCATCAATCCGAGGTTGAGTATCGATGCCCTCCGTTCCAAATCCAGTAACCTGGCCGGTTCTAAGGTCCTTACACATAAGACCCCACGAATAATCGTCCCCGGTACCCACACAGCAAACAAGCTTATTACCCGACAAATCTGGATAATGGGAATAATCTTGAGGATTGAAACCAATATTCAACGTTTGCCGGTTCGCCACAACACCGACAGTTGTAACCTGCACAGTACAAGGAGCACTTTCGCTGAATCCGTCACTGACAATAAGCTCAAACAGGTACACTACCTCGACCCCAGACACAAAAAAGGCATTTGCGGTATTTGCATCCTCAAGCACTACCTGCGGGCCTTTTAACTGCCTCCATTTGTAGCTCAACCTGTCCGGCGGGTCAGGATCGTAGGAGCGTGTACCATCGAGTATAACTTGTCCTGGAACCTTCCAGGCCTTGTTTGGACCTGCATCCGCGACCGGCACTTGATTACCCCGCACGAGGACCATAACCTCATCCGGGCTGCTGACATTTTCATCGTCCCCCACCACCAGCGAGAACCTATACTCGCCTTCCACCGGCGGTATGAAGGTTGGCCGTGCAACTTGAGAATCGCTTAGCGTTACATCAGGCCCAGCAACCTGCTTCCACTGAAATGTCACAATACCACACGGGTCATAAACAAAACTTTCCGTGCCGTCCAGAGTAACCAATTGTAAGGGCTGCAAGACATGCAGGTCAGGACCGGCATAAGCAACGGGCGGAAAATAGCCAACGTATTCATCAGCCCCAATATCAACCTTGAAAGCATATATTCGCGGCTGGCCATCAATATCAGTCTGGCCCTTGGCGGGCACAAAGCTCGGGTCGCCGGTATTTATACAGGGTGAGCCTATTAACAGATGGAAATCATTCCGACCCGGATTGGTAAACAACGGGTCTTTTGAGATGTTTCCCAGAAGTCCTGTCAGGTCTAACTGGTTGCCGCAGACACCTGCACCTGTTTGCGGATCCATGCTTATATAGTTGCAAGGGGTGTTGTTCCAGACATCATTAAAAAAAATGGCGTTACCCGGGTCACCCCCTTCCCAGTATATGCCCCCTCCGGAGGCTGCGCTGCAGATAATGTTGTTGAACACTAAAGATTGGTTGAGAGTCGGTTCTAACACAACGTAGAGATTCCCTGCAATACCCTGGCCGCCGCTGAGCTCAACGTCATTGTTGACAATAGTGTTGTTGCTTAGGGTCCCCAGTATAAGGGCAACTCCTCCGGCGATATACGCCGAATTGCCGTAAATCAAATTGTCGGTTATCCTCGCATTTGCCACATAAGTGATTATCCCACCGCCAGCGTACGAGCTATTATTCTTGATAATATTATTGGTGATGATTGGGCTGCACAATAAACAACTTATGCCTCCTCCGTAGCTTATTTTAACTTCCTGAGTCGTCTGGACATCTATTTTGAAGGGAACGCGATTACCGCTAATGACATTACGGGTTATGGTGGGCGAAGCACCGTCACAAAAAATACCGCCACCCCAGAAAATCGCGTACATCCCACCTACAACCTCGGTGTCCAAGGTACCCACACCGCCTGTTAATGTAAAGCCGGTCAGCACGGCTTTGGGAGTCTCGCCATTTTCAAAAATGACCACGGAACCCTCTTGCTGTGCATTGATGACGGTGTAGCCGACAATCTTCGGGTCATTTGGGTCCGTGCTGGTCAAGACAATATTCCTGCCGCCGAAATTGATTGTCTCGTAATACACACCGGGATCAACAATTACGACATCGCCGTCATTGCAATCCTCTATCGCAGCCTGGATCGTAGGATAATCAACCCGCACCCGCCTAACAGCCGCATCCACAGAAACCGAGGACAATACCAAGACAATAAAACTCAGTTCAGCCAACCTTCTCATTCGTGTTCCTTTCTGACGGGATCCCTATACAATAAGATTATGCGGACACGGAGGGAATTCCGACCCGCCTCCAAAGCTAAAGCCAAACCAATTTGTACAACAAACCAGCCAATTTTGCAAGGAGTTTTCAGCAGCGCAACCGACTATCGCGCCTCTGTCGGCCCGAACAACTACTATTAAATAGACGAAGAAAGGGGGGCGTTGTTACTGAAATTGTCAGTTTTTCGCAAAAAATTGCAGATCAAATGCTCAAAGCACATCGCTTGTCTGACTGCCCCGCTTTTGACCGCTTTATTGCGGGACTGGCAAACCAAGCTCGGCAAGGACCTTTTTCATGTCTTCCCAGACGTAGCGGCGGTTTTCCTCGGAGTAATTACGCAGCAAATATGCGGGGTGAAAAGTTGCCATGAGTCTTATGGGTGTTCGGCCAAGACCAGGGTAGTATTCGTGAAATTGACCGCGTAGCTGGCCTATCGACTTGGGCGTATTCAAAAGCGTCTTGGCGGCATGGGCGCCAAGAGCAACAATCGCATCAGGATTTATCAATTCAATCTGTCGCTGAATATATGGCATGCAATTGATTATCTCATCGGGTCGAGGATCACGGTTCTCGGGCGGCCGGCACTTCAGAATATTACCTATGAAAACGTCGCCTCGCTTCAGGCCGCAGGCGGCAATTATCTTATCGAGCAATTGGCCCGCCCTACCGACAAAGGGGCGACCTTGAGCATCTTCATCCGCCCCAGGGGCCTCTCCGACAAACATGATTCTGGCGGCAAAGCTGCCTTCGCCAGGCACTGCGTTAGTCCGTAAAGAGCCTAAGTCACATTTGCGACATTGACAAACCTCTTTGGTTAGTTTCTCAAGCTCCGACACCGCTTCGGCACCGGGCATCCTATCCTCGTGCCGCATCTCGTGCGTGGGGCTTTCCTGCTTACCCTTAACGGCAAAACCAGCGAGGAACTGCTCCATCTCAAGATGCTGGCGGACAACTTTCTTGACATCAACATTCTTTTCCATCGCCGGCAATTGTATTCACAGTGACGCGACCAAACAACAAAAAAGGGCGCCTATGCAAATAGACGCCCATTATAAATCTACCGACAACGTTAGAATATCCCTTATACAAGCCCCTGAGCAAGCATGGCGTTGGCGACCTTGAGGAACCCAGCAATGTTTGCACCAATCACGAAGTTGCCTGCGCAATTATATTCCTTAGCAGCCTGGCTGCAGTTCCTGTATATTGTCACCATAATAATCTTTAACTCTGCATCGGCCTTTTCAAAAGTCCACGGAATTCGTTGGCTGTTCTGCGCCATTTCAAGACCCGATACAGCCACGCCTCCCGCATTCGCTGCCTTGCCTGGTAAAAAGATAACTTTAGCGGCATGGAACACGTCAGCAGCCTCGGGGGTACACGGCATGTTTGCACCTTCCGCGACAAGCATGCAGCCGTTATTAGCGAGCGTCTTTGCGGCCACTTCATCAAGCTCGTTTTGTGTCGCACAGGGTAGAGCAATGTCGCACTTCACGTTCCAGACGCTATTGCAGCCCTCAGTATATTTAGCTTTCTTATGAGAGGAGAGGTAGTCTTTTATGCGTCTTCTCTCGACTTCCTTGAGCTGCTTAACGGTCTGCAGGTTAATGCCATCGGGATCATATATGAAACCATTAGAGTCGCTCACTGTAACTACCTTGCCGCCGAGCTGCTGAACTTTCTCCACAGCGTAGATGGCGACGTTGCCCGCACCGGATACCGAGACCGTCATCCCTTCGATGCTCTTACCCTTCTCCTCCAATGCTTCCTGGACTATGTAAACGAGCCCGTAGCCCGTAGCCTCTTTCCTTACCAGTGAGCCACCCCACTCAAGTCCCTTGCCTGTAAGAACGCCTGTGAACTCGTTTCGGAGTCGCTTGTACTGACCAAACATGAAGCCAATCTCACGGCCTCCGACCCCTATATCACCCGCAGGGACATCGGTATCTGGGCCGACATGCCGGCAAAGCTCAGTCATAAAGCTCTGGCAGAATCGCATTACCTCGGCGTCGCTCTTGCCCTTAGGATCAAAATCCGAACCGCCTTTGCCGCCGCCCATCATCAGGCCGGTGAGCGAGTTCTTGAGAATCTGTTCGAATCCGAGGAACTTGATAATGCCCAGATATACGCTTGGGTGAAAGCGGATGCCGCCTTTGTATGGCCCAAGGGCACTACTAAACTGAATGCGAAAACCACGGTTCACCTGAAAGTCGCCTCTGTCATCCTGCCATGGGACTCGAAAGATCACCTGCCTTTCCGGTTCGACCAATCGATCAATAATTCTGGCTTTGACGTATTCAGGATGTTTGTCAAGCACGGGCACAAGAGAGTCCAGGACCTCTTTCACCGCCTGGTGGAATTCATCTTCACCAGGATTACGCCTGAGGACCTGATCATACACAGCCTGTATAGTACTATTCATACTCACTTCAATAACCTCCAAAGACAGTGAAATTGCTCTAATATCATCAACGAGATCAACAAGATAGCCACTTTAAGCTATAAACACTTAAAATTAGCATATATCTTCTGTTAAAGGCACACCCTAAATAATAATACATTCTATCAGGATAGCTTATAGCAGGAAAAAGCAGTATTCAGTCCGCCAACAATCATACTGCATTATCTGAAATAACAGATTACCTTTTGTGACACCGTGTCAGCCAGAATCTGCAGGGCGCCTTCACCAACATCGCAGACTTTCACGACATCCCTATACTTGCCCTTTTCAGGCAGAATCTCGTCCAATAAGTTCGGCGCCCGCTCGAACCAGTCTTTATTAAAGCTGACGTTAGGCCGTGACGGGAATACCGCCACATAAAAAATGTCGCTCTCAACCAAATCCTGGAAGAAGTGAGTGCCGAACGACAATTCAGGCATCAGGTTACCACCCTCATATTCAATTTCAGCCAAGGCGACCACGTTGTTGATTTCAGCAAAACCGACCGGAACTCCAAGTGAGGGTGTAGTGGTTCCCCACCGCCCGGGCCCGAAAAGAAGTGTGTGCAATTTGTCTCGGCCTGCGACCTGTTTATTAAGACTGCCAACAAGCCGAGCAATATCGTATTTCTGCGACAAGGGCAAAGGCAGATACCCTTCCGGGCGAACATATATTATCCTCTCTATATTCAAGGAGACGTTCCCGCCCATAAAATATCCTTCGCACTGAAAAAGGATTTTCTCCGGCGGAACATCAGCAGGAATCTTCACTGGGCCTGCGTGACCTTTGGTCTGTAGCGGCCTGCATTGAAGCAGGTTAATTGTGGATTCGCCATCCTTTGAGAAGTTGACCGTAAACTCGATATCTACAGGATACTTGTAGTTGTCCTGCAGTGTCTTGAGGATTCTTTGCATACATTGCACGAAGGGAGTCTGCGAAAGAAGCTTCTCAAAAGTAAGCAGCCAGTACTGTTCATTGGTACCAAGCTCACCGGCTCTTCCGGTCATCTCGGAATCCGGCATTGCAACAAGGTCCGGCTCAGAAATGAGTCCGTTGTTAAGCAACTCGCGCAGCGACACCGTCCCCAGAGTGTTTTGTTCGATATCAAGCAGGTCAACGTAATGCTGAGAAAACCTCCTCACGTCATCAGGCCCGCTTACGGGCCTCAAGAGAGGCGCATCAAGAGCAATGATTCTTGGGTAGTCGTTCTCGACTCGGTTGACCGCCCGCGTCCCCAAACCAACAACCAATCTCAACATTCCGGCCTTCGGATCGAGCTGCGGATTCCAAACAAAGGTGTTGTTGGAAAGCCCAACCCCGGCAAGGTCGGGGAAGAAATAGCTTTTACGATAAGAGCCTGAGACCCGCTGAACCAACAGGGCCATCTGCTCATCCTGTTGGTCAAGACCTCGCTGCAGCCGATAGGTCAAGGCGTTCTCATTCATCGTGCTGGCATAGACCTTTCGGACAGTATCCTCAAATTTCAGATACCGTTCTTCGGGACTGCCCTGATTGGCGCAGAAATAGCTTTCATACTTGCCGGCAAAGGCGTTCCCGAACGCGTCCTCAAGCAGACTGCTGGACCGAACGATAATCGGTGACTGGCCAAAATACTCTATCATCTCCTGGAACTGCTCGCGGATTTGGTCGGGAAATCTTCCGATGAGCATATTCTGTTTTAGCTCTGCCGCAACTTTGAAATATCCATCGCTGGTCTTTTGCTCCATCCGCTGCTTCCACCAGCCGTTCTCGACTATATAGGTGTAGAATACATCCGAGCCAACATAGAACGAGTCGTGGGGTTCCAAATGCTCTTTCTTTCTGAATACATTGCTCTCGGCGAGAATTCTATTGGCAAGCAGCATTCCGACCGTCTTGCCGCCGATGAACCCTGTCCCGATAAGCCTTTGTTTTATATTCAGCAAATCATCGAGCGAAAGGTGCTCTTGAGCGAGAGTTAGTATCCTCTTTTCGCGCCCGACCATTATTTTACACAATTGCTCAACGGCCTTTTGTTTTTGCTCAACCGAAGTGGACTCATTTTTGCCCAATTGCTCAGCCTGCAAGAACAGACGGTCCCAGTAGTCCAAAGCCCTTTGTGTAGGCTCCAGCCCCTGGTGCGAGATATACGAAATCAACCGCGTTGCATCAACACTACTGGTTACCGGAACAAAACGCCCGTCCTGCTGCAGGTGTGGAAGGAACATTGTGGGCGAGTAACGTCTCCAAACCTTGAGCGGGTGTATATAAAAGCTACCATCGAAATCGTACACATCCAACAAAAGCTGGGTAGTCTCCCGAATACGAGCAATGGTTTTGAACGAGTGATTATTCCGCAGCAGGGCGAAATATGCGATGGTGTCCAACTCGAACAGGTAGGGACAAGTGATCATAAAAAAGTTGCCGATCATCAGGTCCGTCGCCCAGGCGCTTAACAAATCCGAAAGGCAATCAAATACATAAAACACCTCTCTGCCCTGCCGAGAGATTATGTTGTGGACCTCTGTTGAAAAAGTCTCAAATCCGGTGTTTGCATCAAGATTGTAAATGACAACATTGGGGCCCGGCTCAACGAGAGGTGCGTGATCGGCAAATCTCAAATACACTAACCGACGACCATCCTGCCTGGCTCTGGTAACAAAGGGACGAACAAAGTGGAGAAAATCGTTGACACTATCAACCTGCCAGACAACGTTGTCCCCTTTCCTGAGGTGGTTCAATACCTCGTCCAGACCCTGTAAACCCGTGCTTTCCCGTTCTGCCATTGGATACCTTATCTCTTGATATTCACTGTGTCCCCAAGCCGAAAGAGAAACTGTCTTCTATGAAGAGTACTTGCGACAGCTCTTGGAACATTTGTACGACGGTACTCATCAGCAACTTAGGCAAGCAGGCTGGCGCCACGGACAATCGTACAATTAACCATGCAACTTCGCCACACGGCAACCTGCCCCGCATTCTTAGTACAGCTTATGGTAAGAAGAGCTGATACCAAAACCACATAATTCGCCTTGAAACTTTTTGTATATAGATTAGAATAGTTAATTATGCCCTTCTGCGGCTGAGAATACAACAACCTTATAGTGATATGGGACATCAGGAGAGCTTATAATGCACATCGAGAACCTCCAGGTATTTTGCGATTTGGCAGACCTGCGAAGCTTCTCAAAAACCGCTGAAAAACATATCCTGAGCCAATCAGCAATTTCACAACAGCTTGCGCAGCTTGAACTTATGTACAAATGCCAGCTTATCAACCGAAAAAAACGCCCAATCGAGCTAACAAAAGAAGGCCAATTACTCTACCAAGCATCCAAGGACATATTAGATAGATATGAACAGCTTCAATCCGAACTGCACGCGCTGAAATCTTCCGCCGACGGGAGACTTAACGTTGCCGCCATTTTCAGTATCGGTATGCACACGCTGCCCCACCACATAAAGAAATTTATCGTCAGATACCCCAATATTAACGTCCACATCGAGTACTTCAGCGCCGATAAGATTTATGAGATGATCCTCAACGGTGAAGCCGACATCGGCCTGGTCGCTGTCCCGAAAAAGGACAAGAGACTCGATGTGTATGACTCAGAGGACGAACTGCTTGTACTCGCATGTAGTCCCAAACACCCGCTGGCAACTGAGTCCCAAATTGACATACATAAATTGCAGTTCGAGAGATTTATCGCCTTCGAAAAAGACAGCCCAACTCGCAGGTGGGTGGACAATATCCTCGAACGCTACAATGTTGTCATCCGTCCGGTCATGGAATTTGATAACGTTGAGACAATTAAACGAGCGGTGGAAATCAATGCAGGCATCAGCATCTTACCCGAGAATTCCATAGTCCAGGAAGTAGGCAGCGGTACAATAAAGGCAATATCTTTCTCAAACGAGAAATTCTTCAGACCCACAGGAATAATCATCCGCAAGGGCAAGTTCCTCAGCCAAGCCGGTCGTTTCTTCATTGAGCTGTTACGAAAAAAGGGTTAGTTCAACATTCTACTGAAAAACTATCAACAATCCGTCAACACCAACCATAAGGATTTTTGAAATGTCCATAGAATCTGTCATATTCGACTTAGACGGCACAATCACTGAGCCTTATTTTGACTTTGATGAGATCCGGAGGGAAATGGGCCTGGTTCCCGATTCCGGGCCCGTTCTTGAGTCGATGGAAAAAATGTCCATACAGGAAAGACAGCGAGCAGAACAGATATTGCTGTTCCACGAACAAAAAGCCGTAGAAGAATCCACACTCAATCCAGGAGCAAAAAAAACACTCGACGAGCTACACAGGCGCGGAATTCGCATCGGCATATTGACGCGAAACAAACGAAGCAATGCGCTCGCCATCGCACAGAGACACGGCTTGCATTTCGATGCTGTCGTCGGCAGGGAAGAAGGCCCTGTCAAACCCGACACCTTTGGCGTGTTGTACCTGTGCCAGCAATTCGGTGTAGAACCACAAGAGACTATAGTAGTCGGCGATTATCTATTCGACCTTCTTTGTGCAAAAGCCGCCGGTGCTGTCTCGGTACTGCTCGCCAACCATGACCAAGCCGACAAGTTTGCCGAGCACGCCGATTTTACTATTGAAAACCTCTCACAGATACTTCAAATTATTGCCGATAAACAGTAGTATCGTTAAAATTGGTGGTAAAACAAAACGATGACATGTAAAACAATCAAAGTCGCTTTTGGCACATTGCTGTTCGCAGGCATGGGGCTGATGCATCTATGCGCACAGACCGCCACGGTCTGCAAATCCAACGAAAGCGACCCCAACGCGGTACAGACAATTCTTAAACAGCTCAAAGAAAAAACCGAGCAGCTGCAGTCCTATCAGGGAAAAGTCGAGTACCTTTTCAACCAGCCGCTGTTGGAGTCAAAAACACTGAAAAAGGGCGCCATCTACTATGCAAAGTACGGCACCGAATCGAGACTGCGAATAAACTTCGAAACACTCAAACAGGATGACGAAGAAGAGCAAAAATACGCTGAGCAGTTCATCTTCGACGGTATTTGGCTGACTCATCTCGACTACAAAATAGAAAACGCCGAACGTTGGCAAATCACCGAGCCTAATAAACCTGTGGATGCGTTCGAATTAGCCGGCAGGAGTCTGCCAATTATAGGCTTTACAAAGGTCGAAGACCTTCACAAGCACTTCGAAATGACGCTGGTGGACCCGAATGCCAAGAAACCACAATCCACATCGGCGACAGAAAAGGATACCGGCGAATTCATACATCTGCATTTCAAAACTAAACCGGATTCCGCTTATAAAAATGACTACACCTCAATCGACTTATGGATCGATAAGAAACTCAACCTGCCCGCAAAAATAGTCACCGTTTCGACGGAAGAAGATATATCCGAGATAAAGTTGCTCAAAACTGTTGTCAACAAAGAAATCGACCGGAAGACATTCGAGTTTGAAATCCCGAAGAGTTTCGGCGAACCACAAGTGACCCCGCTCCGTAAAGAAAATAAAGAAAAATAGAATTTTTATCGTGGTTTTTGCACGTGCCGCAAGCAACAAATACAACACAGGCAGCTTATACAAACCCTGTCGCGATTGACGAGCTTGAGTTTCATCAACTCATCGCAAAACGTTCCCTGACGCTGTTGTGCCTAGCAAAATACCTCTCGCAGTGTAGTTCTCGCAGTGAATTCCTGATTCGAGCGTTCTTAGGAGAACTGCTGTCCCAGTCCATGCAGCTTGAGGAACTGCTCGATGCATACAACGCCCGAAATAACTGCCGGTGGTGCACCTACCGATCGCTTACAGCAGCGCTGAAACTCTTCTCGGATGTAAGTTATGAGCTGCTCCACATCCAGCACGTTCTGCCTGCCTATCGCCTTTTACCCATCGAGAGTGATTTTGTAAAAGCTACGGACGACGCAATTGCTTTCACCAGCGATGTCCTCGTCCGCGCCGCAAATCAAATCCTCGCCAAAGCCACCGAGCTGGATATGCCTTCGCCTTGCGAAAACCTCCGGGAAAAATCTTACTCCGAGCACCTGCCTCCCGGCCGGCTGCCCTACCACTGCGCCGCCCGAAGGGCTGAAACCGTCTCCGATATCGTTACACTCCTTACAACGGCATTTCTCAACCTCGCCGCAGAAAGCCAAGACGTCCGTGCCGCCAGCCGAGCTAAGCCGGAAGAATACCATCTCTGCATTACCGCCTCAGTTACGGAAGAACGGCTCCGCGGCCTCGAGCTGCGATTTCACAATCTACAATCATTGTATGACACGCACGTCTCAGGCACTGAAGCCGAAAATATCGACACCGACCTGCCTGTTCTAAGAGGCCACATAAGTGTCGTATTTCACCTCTTCAGAACCGCCACGATGTTCGCTCATTACTACGAACGGCATATCAATAGACAGCCCTGTGCATTTGCAGATCAGCGAGAACTTCTTGTGGACCCCAACGCTTTGCTCGGCGTCCTGATGAAATACTCAATCGCACATATTAACCAATACATTGATTGCGCAGAGCAACTCTGTCGGGCTATGCTGAAGCGTTACGCCGAGGTCGGGCAGGTCGACGTCCCCATCCCCAGGTATCGCGGCCTCCATGTCCGTCCCGCCACGCTGATTGCAAAACTCGTCCTCCATTACGGCAGCGAAGTACAGATGCGTCTCGACCAGGATACATACGATGCCGGCTCACCACTCGACCTGTTCAGAGCCAACGAAAAGATAAATGCCCAAAAACGCCGATGGCTTACCGCAGAGATAAGCAATCTCAATCTCGTGCCCGACAATGCCCCTGATACTGAAATAAAAACTATCGCCCGCGAAGTTGTGTTCACCCTGGCGGAAAAACACAAGCTAATACTCTATGAACAACGTCTGTATCTGCCCACCCAGCCTGCCGAAAAACAAGGTACGACCCTGGCAAAGGTCATTGCCGAGGTATCCCAATTGCTAATGCTCGGAAAGATAGACGTCGATACGCAATTGACTGCGACCTTTGTTGGAGACAAACGGGTCCTGGCTGACATTAAGCTCCTCGCGGAATCCGGCTACGGCGAAGACAACTTCGGCAATAACATTACCCTGCCCGAAAAACTCGCCTACCTGCGACGATGATTCAAAGATTATGGTCGGTGGACTTGAAAGGAATGAAATATGACCAAAGGAATCGTCATTTACTATTCAAGAAGTGGGAACACAAAAGAAATGGCGGAAATAGTAGCCAAAGCTATGAATGACGCAGGGCTGAAAACCGAGTGCAAATCGGTAGACAATGTCAATGCAGACGAGATGCCCGACTACGATGCAATAGTGATCGGCTCACCAACCTATTATGGCCAAATGGCAGGTCCTATAAAACAATTGATAGATGAACTGGTAAGTAGGCACGGAGAGCTTAACGGCAAAGTCGGCGGAGCCTTTACCAGTTCAGCCAATATCGGTGGCGGCAACGAAACAACCATTATGGGCATCATTGAAGGAATGCTCATCGCAGGCATGATAATCCAGGGTGACCCTCAGGGCGATCATTACGGACCTGTCTCGATCGGCAAACCCGATGAGAGGGTCAGGAAACAGTGCACCCGCCGGGGTAAAAGAATTGCCGAGCTAACCAAAAAGCTCACGGCTTGATGTGCCTGTCTAATTAACAATGTTCATTTTTTCACAAAAAATGGCATTTTCTTTTGACAAACCCACGGTAGCCGGTTAATTTCTTGGCTACTTTAACAGAAAAACTGGAGGTTTACTTTGATGCAAGAGTATGAAGCTCTGAAAACGTTGGTTACCGAAATCGAGGCTGATGTGAGCAAAGCCGAGGGTGGTAACAAAGCGGCGGGGACACGCGTTCGCAAGCAGATGCAGAAAATCAAGCAAGCTGCTCAGGTCGTCCGAAACAAGGTCCTTGAAACAAGGTCCGCCCCCTAACTCATACCCACGTCGGCAAAAGTGGAGTCTGAACCAAACGCCTCGGCTATCCTTTGCTAAAGGGGCTTACCCACCAAAGCTATAGCCGACTGGGTAGTTTGATTGCGCAGAGCGGGGAGAAACTCTTTTTGAGGGTCTTTGATGCCGCCGGTATTGCTTTTTGACCTATCAAACATCGACCTTAACGGCAAACCCGTTTTCGATAAAGACGCGATCTGCAAGATCAATCCCCAACGGTTTGAAATGCAGCAGCTCGACGGCATACTTTGGTACGATAAAGACAAGGCGCTCATCTTAGGCTACAAGGATGTAACAAAAAACGAGTTCTGGATACGCGGCCATATTCCAGGAAGACCCTTGATGCCTGGTGTAATAATGGTGGAGGCAGGCGCCCAATTGTTGAGCTTCTTTGTGAAACAAATCTATAATGAGAAGGGTTTCCTCGGCTTCGGCGGCATAGACTCAGCTAAATTCCGCTCCGTTGTCGAACCGGGCCAAAGACTGTATCTGCTCGGCCACGTTAAAGAATTCAAAAGCCGAAAATATACCAGTGCTATCCAGGGAGTTGTGAACGGAACGATAGTCTTTGAATCGGTAATAATCGGCATGCGAGTGTAAAGCCCTTCGCAGCCATCCTCACTCAAACCAATAGCCCCAAGGGGATCTTCCTTCGCTAAAGCTACGGCGGACAAGTTCGAATCCGTCTCCAGTGAACAAGATTTATCCGCCGGAGGCGGAATATGCCTGAACCCATTAGTCACACAATAATCTGACCAGAAGTCTAAGTCAATTTTTTGAATTGTGGATACAGCGAATCCATTTTAGCGTTTTCTTCTAAACATCACCGCACCGAGACCGAAAAGCGAGAGTATGTCTGATTCGGGAATTTTATTGCTCTTTAGCACCGTGAGATTTTAAGAATTTAATCATTTCCCCTGATTCGGCATAGTCGAGAGGGGTTTTCCCTGAATCGTCTTTGTCCATGATTTTGGCGCCAGCCTTAATCAGTACATTGGCCATATAAGTATCATTATTCTTTGCAGCTATATGAAGTGGGGACATTCCATGCAAGCCACGTGATGACACATGTGCACCAGCATTGAGTAAAGCCTCAATTATCAATTTTTGATAAACCGCTTCATAATCCCCTTTTCCCACCATTAAACCATGATATTCTACCGCATGATTCAGCGGAATGTCAGCCAATCCGCTAAACTCTTGCCTTTCTGCCTTCAAATTTGGATTCGCTCCCTTTTGCAGTAAATAGCAAGCCATGGCGTAAGCTCTCAGGTCATATGCACAGATTATGGCATTTGCTAATGCTATTTCGCCTCTACTATCTGGAGTGTCAACGGAAGCACCATTTTGTAAGGCTTTTTCCATTTCAGGGATCGCATTTTCCTCAAAAAATCTACTATCTAAAAGAACAAAACGATTTTGAGCAGTTTGTTCTTTTGTAATTGGTTTTGCTCCATATTTTAGAAGCATCTCAACAACTGGTTGTTCTCCATGTGCTGCGGCCCATTCAACCGGCGTCATCCCTTCCATTTTCGTTTTTGGATTAGCTCCTTTTTTGATTAGTAACTCCACAGTTTTTGGGAAGCCATTGGAAATTGGCATGAACAAAACATCCTGATCGCATGGTTGTAGTTTCCCTCCCGCATTAAAGAGCAAGTTTAAACACTGAAAGCAACGATTTTCTCTATCTTCTTTTGCCAACCGAATATTTGAGGTCGGAAACCACAGAAGCGTTGTTATCGCCGAAAATTTTCTTGGTGTATCTGAGATATAGTTTGGATTGGCACCTTTTTCTAAGGCAACCTTTATCTCGTTAGGCTCTGTTTTTTTAATAGCTTCTAACAATTGAGCATCAAGTTGGGCCTGAGATTTTATGTTATTGTTTGGGTCTGCTTTGGCAAATAAAACAATCTGACACAGCATAATTAAAAGAGATATTGTAATTGCACTTTTTCTCATCTTCCCAACCCTTCAAAATTAACCCGAAATTGATTCAAAGAAATACTATCGGTTTCTGCTCAAATAAGCAAAGGAAAAACAGGGCGGAATATTGCCTTTTGAGCCGTTTTCCGCTAATATGCTGGCAATCGGGACGACCGGCAACGTACCGGTCAAGCGGCTCAGGGGCGACAGTGTTTGTGGCTCATCTGCCTTTTCACTGCTGCACCTGAGCTGACCCGACAAAAGGTAGGTGAGTCGTGAAAACAGCCAGCGCATACAAATCCCTTTGCCAAGACGATAAGCGATTTCTGTTAGGCACAGCTCAAGAAGTGGATATGCTGGTGGCCAAGCCCAAAAAGATGGACTATTTCCGCAAGCAGCTAAGGGACTATGGGGAAAAGTGGAAAGCTTGCAAGGATGTGTATGATGCAGATCGCAAAGGGAAATGGCAACCCTCGATGGGGAAGCCGGGCAAGCCGTTTATGTTCGAAGCGCCTTGGGTGAAGGAGCGGGGTGAGCCGTTTACCCTCAACTTTGGGCCGAGATGTGGTGATATTCAAGGTGAGCGTGGTGCTTATGCGTTTTTGGCGGTCATTCACGACAGAGTTCTGCCAAACTGCCCCTCGATAGCCAAAGGAATTTTGCCGGAACAACTTGCCAGCAAAATATGGCGCAATCTTGTAACTGGCGCGACTCTTGAAACCCCATTTCCAAATCTACACGGAGACGGTACCTACTATCCGAGGAGCAAGATGCCCGGCGGAATTAACGGCTGGTTGCAGGACGTTAAAGTTGACATTGAGAGTCATTTCACCCGAAAGAAAAACACGACACAAAACCTGGCAGACAGCCGTGACCTTACCAGTGAGCAGGAAAAAGAGGTGGGGGAAAAATTACAAGCAACATCGGAAACTCCAAAAGATGATATACGTGATAAAGTTTTCATAGGCTATAGCCACAAAGACGAACGATGGCTCAACGATCTACAAATCCATCTGAAGCCGTATGTGCGAAACGGATCAGTGACGGCATGGTCTGACAAACAAATTGCTCCAGGTTCAAAGTGGTTTCCAGAAATCGAGGCGGCTTTGGCCTCCACAAAGGTAGCGGTACTGCTAGTTACTCAGCATTTCTTGGCGTCAGATTTTATTCATGAACACGAGATGGGACCACTTCTGAAAGAAGCTGAAAAGGGCAACGTGAGCATCATCTGGGTTCCGGTTCGGGCAAGCGCATACACGGAGACGTCACTGAAAGATTACCTATCCGCTGGCGAACCCGACAAACCGCTGGCGAACATGAGAAAAGCGGACCGTGACAAGGCTTGGGTCAGAATCTGCGAGGAGATTAAAAAGGCTGTTAGTCGTTAGCGAATCGAGGCACGAGGAACGAATAACGAAAGTAGAGAGTTGAAAGGAGACCGCAGTTGAGCAATTTAGGTTTTCCGCTCTACTGTCTATTTTCCACTGCTCAACTGCTCCATTTTGGGACGACTTTAAGTCGCCCAAAATAGCCCCAAGGGGATTCGAACCCCTGTTGCCGGGTTGAAAACCCGGTGTCCTGGGCCTACCTAGACGATGGGGCCGACTATGAAAACGCAAAAATCAAACATAAAAAATCAAAATTGCGGAATTCCTTAGGGACGAATTCCTTAATTTTGCATTTTGATATTTTTCTTATTATTCCATACTGATTGCTTCTTCAGGACAAGCACCCACACAAACCCCACAATCAATGCAACTGCCGGAATCCACCGAAGCCTTGCCCACATCCATGCTTATGGCGCTGCTCGGGCACTCCGGCACACACGTCTCACATCCAGTGCACTTGGCAACGTCAACCTTAGCCGGCATCTATTCAACCCTTTCAAAAAAACCTCAAAACCTTCCCAAAAGTACGCAGGGAATATTACAGGATTGCCGCCGGATTACAATACAATTTTCGTACGTGTGCAGACCTGATGTTTGGTCTGCCCGAGGTGAGCTCAACAAGACCTAAAAAACCGCCTTCACGGCGGTGCACTTGATGATTGCTCGAACAGCAGGGATGCCCTGTGCAGCTCACTCAATGCTTTGAGAAGATGTCCCTTTTGAGCGAATCGGTGGTACAGGCAGACCCCTGAGCCCGGTGGGCTGAGGCTCGGCTGCCCCCAACGCTACAGACATATTGCGAACCATCTCATTCGCATCATATTGGGCCACCCAATCGAGAACATTGCGGAACCCCTTCTCCGGGGTTTTTGCCAACAGGTAAACTGCCATCAAGCGAACAGGCCAATAAGCATTATTAAGATTTTTCGAGACCGCCCCCGCCAATTCCTGGTCCAGCGGCAGGGAAATCATTTCAGCCATTGTGTGCACTTTTACGACCCAATCGCCGTCGGAAGGACTCAGCAACAGCCCGGATTCGTGCACAAGAGCCGACTTGAGCAGCTCCGGCATCCAGTCGGCATATTTGAACCGATACAGCGTCCCGTGCTCCGCCATAGCGTACTGCTCTTTCAAAAGGCCAACAAACAACTGGGCGGTCTTGATCCTCTGGCCTTCCTGGCCGGTCGAGATCGAGTTGAAGCGATTCCTAAGATATGTGCCGGTAAGCTCAACACCGGGCCGTGTAACCACCACCTTCACCGGCTTTATGTCCGTCAGCCTGCTGGAGACTACACCCTGCTCCGTAACCGCAGGATCAACATAAAGCGTGAACTCTATATTGACAGACGCCTGCGGATAAGTCAGCAGCATCCTCTTCAACTCGCCGGTCACAAGACTCACTGATGTAAGAGCGCTGCGACCCGGCTCAATCAATAAGCTGCTGGAAATTTTACGAGATACGAGATTAGGTATATCCTGATTCAGATCACCGCTGACACGCGCGTCAATCCTGATGTTGCCCCGTAAAAGGCCGTCATCGCTGATAACAAGAGGCTCAGTGGAATTATTGATTACGGCCACCACACCCCCTATTTTGCTGCCGTATGAGAACTTATTGCCCTGTAAATTAAATTGCAGCGAGATCATCTTGTCCGGGCTTATAAACTGCGGAACCAAGGACTTACCTATATCGTTCGCCAGAACCGTCAGTACAACATCCGGGTCCACAGGTGGAATATACTCGATCTCCTGCTGCGACAAAATCTCCCTTGCTCGCTCTGCCGCCAGCGACCCGGGGTCTTTTCCGATTGCCCCCCTTAAAAGCTCAACAGCCCGATCCTTTTGACCCTCTGCCAATCGAATCTGAGCCTGCACCAAATCCGCAATCTGATTTCCCTCCGAGCCCACCATCAGAGGCTTGGCCCATTCAAGCTGGTTATTCATCAGAAGCGCATAAGCCAAAAGCGAAACCGCTGCAGGCGAATTTGGCTCCGACGAGTACGCCTTGTTGGCCCAGTCCAACGCCTTTTCCGCATCTACCCTCGCAAAACAGTAAAACCATGCAAACTGTTTTGCACCAAGCTCCGCCGTCTGTGCATCAACATTGTCCGCCGGTGAAAGCCGACCACGTTTCGGCCCAAGCTCAAGCAGCCGCCTGGCTTTTTCCTCGGCAGCCTCAAAAATTCGATTCGCCTCCTCCGCATTGCCAATCTTTCCCGCCGCTCTACCCGCAAAGGCCTCAAGAAGAATATCAAACTTGCCTTTACTGCGAATCCTTTCCGCAATCTGCAAACATATATGCCGGCCCCGCTGAGTGTTGTAGCAGCTAATCGCCCACGGAAGATAAATATTGCCCGGCAAAATCCGACCCGGATAGAGATACTCGTATAGCTCTGCACAGTACTGATATGCCGCAGCCGCCATTTCGTGAAGCTGTAACCGCTCCGAATATTCCGCAAAGTTCAAGGCATCTTCAATATCCAGCGGGTTCTCACGCAACACCAACCTAAGGTGCTCCAGAAACATCGCCGGGCCAACCTGGTCCGGCACAAGCTCCGCAAGCTTGGCAAATGCTATCTTGTTATATCTATTTTTCTCGTAAGCTTGAATAAAATAGGACTTGGCTGACCCGGTATTACCTTTTTCAACCATAAGTAAGCCGAGCAGCGTCGCTAATTCGGAGTCAAGGGCTTTGTTCTTACCCCCAAGCCTTTTTGCCAGCTCTCCCAAGAGACTTTCTCGCTGCTCGCGTGAGTTCAAACGCTCCAACAAATATCTAACAGCCCCGCGAGCTGTCTCTAAATCAGATGACTCGCTTACATAACTTTCCAGCCACCGCACTATCTGCGTCGAGTAATCCCGCTGGGACTGCCGGCACGCCAGCTTGATCAGCAACTGGTTAACATAATCGGCACTTTCGTCCAGACTTCTGCCCCCTAACAAAAATATGATAGCTTGTTCTGCTTCAGGTCCGCTGATACTTGCCGAGCTCAATTGCTCGTAAGCTATCTCGCAAAAACGCTGTGCAACCGATGGCGAGAACAGTGACTCAGACTTGGCCCGTGAGTATGCAGGTACCGTATACCCAAGCGACCTCTCGCCTGCCGATGGTTCACCTAACGCTGCAAGATAACAGCACCCTAATACCAGACAAGCCACCACCGACCTGCCTCTGACCATTGCTTTCTCCTTAAAGACATAGTTAGACCGCTGATTTAAGATATTTCGGGCAATCAGCTTATATCCTTTAGATATTATCACAGCCAAATTGGGAGATTTCACCCATTTTAACATCGGTCATCAAAAATAATACTGCCATCGCATTATGTATCTTGTTAATATGTTCACGCTCTCATTGCTTTCGCATCCCCACCGCCAGTGAGTAAAGATAACATCTCAATGCGCAACAGCCTCGCAACCAATACGTAAATCCCACATCCTAAAGGCATAGCCACAAGAACCTTCAGCAAACCACCATAACTCCTCATCAAGATCAGTCCAATAAAAACTGCCACACCCATGCACGCCGTGGCCACGACCGTTTTCAAAACAGCAGGCATAAAACCATCAAGTATCGACCGTCCAAGCCTCCTGCGAAGAGCTGTCCCAAGAATCACCACCTGCAAATATGAACTTAATGCAGTCGAAGCCGCTAGTCCTCCAGTCCCAAGAAACCACATAAGCGTCAAATTCAGCACTACATTCATAACAACAGCCGCAACCGCACTTTTTGCAGGGACAGCCGAGTCCTGGACGGCATAGAAAGCCCGCGTCAGCACCTGCTGACCAAAATACCCGCACAGTCCCAAGACATAGAATGAAAGGGTCATAGCTGTCAAGGCCGTGTCCTCGGTCCTAAACTTACCTCGCTCAAAGATCGCAGAAACTATAGGTCTGCTTAGCAGCACCAAGCCCACTGTCGCCGGCAACGCAACAAAAACCGAACAACGTAAACCCCTCGATATCGTCTTGCAGAGTGCACTAAAATCCTTCCTCGCAGCATCACCGCTCATGACGGGAAAAATCGCAGTGGCAAGCGAAATCCCAAAAACGCCGAGCGGGAACTGATACAAACGCTGTGAATAGAAAAGATGTGACACCGCCCCTTCCCACATTGGATATTGTACCTGTTGACCAAAAAAATAGAAAAAACTGCCTTTCTCCGCTGAACCAGAAAACCAAAGTGCAACCAAATCATCAGCCAAAGTGTTGATTTGAGTGGCCGTCAAACCAAGAACCATCGGCCCCATCAAAAGCATTACCTTCCTGAATCCCTCCGATTTGACATCCCAAGCCGGCCGAACCGAAATACCCCTCGCCCAAAGCGGAGGAAATTGTACCAGCAACTGCGTCAGCCCCGCAAAAATCACCGCAACCGTTAGAACAAAAACTTGTGTCTGAGGCTCCATTCGCAAGACCCACCCGCTCAAAAACAACGCCCCTATAATAAGAATATTCAGCAATACCGGCGCCGCCGCGGGCATCGCAAAATGCCTGTGGGCATTCAGAATCCCCGATAGTACTGCCGCCACGCAGATAAGAACTGCATAAGGCAGCATTATCCCGCTCAAAACAAGCTTCAGCCTTGTGCCCGGGTAAATGGCAAAGAATTTGTAGTAAATCCAGATAATCCCCTCGCCAATCAAAACCATTCCGATCAGCAGGACAAAAACCACCGTCACAACACTTAATGCCAACCTGTTGGCCTTTTCCTTGTCCTTGTGATATTCTTCAGAATACACCGGAATAAGCGATGAAGAAGCAGCCCCCTCGCCGAAAAGCCTTCTGGCCAGGTTGGGAATTTTGAATGCAACCGCCCAGCCATCCATCAAACCGCTGGCACCGAGGAAGTATGCAAACGTCATGTCACGCACCATCCCAAGCACACGGCTTAGAGTCGTAAGAAACGCAATCTGCCGAAAACCTTTGATCACTTTTTCATCTCCATCACAACGAACCCAACACTTCCATGCTGCGCAAAATTCATCACCTCTTGGGTGCCACAGTGAAAGGCCGACACCGTCCAACATTATTCAACAGGCCCACCGCAGTCAGGCTCGTAAGCAGACTCGACCCGCCGTAGCTGACAAACGGAAGCGTCAAACCGGTGATCGGCATCAGCCCTATCGTCATCCCCACATTGATCAGCACCTCTACTACAAACATCGCCACCACCCCCACCGCAATCAGTTTACCGAAAGGATCCGGATTGCTCGCTCCTATCTCCAAGCTGCACGCAACTACAACAGCATAAAGCCCTAAAAGTAAAAGGCACCCCAATAATCCCCATTGGTGCGCAATGATAGAAAAAATAAAATCATTGTGCCTTTCAGCAAGAAAGTCGTATTTCAAGAAAGGCCCCTGTCCAAATCCATAGCCCTTTACTCCACCAGAAGCAACCGCAAATTTGGATCGAATAAGCTGATAACCCCAGTCGTTCCTCCACTGCCTTGTACTAAACTTACTACCCACAAGCATTTTTCCGAACGCCGGATTTTCTTCGGCCTTGTCCCGTAACCAGTTACTTTGCAGCAGCACGCTGCTTATCCTCAACCTCTGATACGGCTTCATCTTCACCCATAAAAACGGGCTGATTGAAATCGCCAAAAGAATAACCAGCCCAAGATGTTTTATCTTCGCCCCCGCTACAAACAGCATGGTAAAAAAGACAGGCATTATCAGTAATACCGTCCCCAGATCAGGTTCCACAAGAATCAAGACCATAGGCAGCAATGTAAGGGCAAAAGGTCCTATCAGAGTACCGAACCGGCGGTAGTTGCTGCGATACCTCAGATACCAAGCCAAGGCCAGGATGTATGCAATCTTACAGATTTCCGAAGGTTGCATCGCAGGCAGGTCCCGGCCGCCTACTGCGAATTGGATCCACCTATGCGCTCCGTGCCTTTCCGGCACAAAAGGAAGGGCCACAACGTACCTACTAACCAAAACAACTACAAGCAACAGCAAAACAATCGCGTATATCCAGTAGCTCCAGGCCCCGATCCTCCGGTAATTGACCAAGTTCACCCCCGCAAATCCCACCAGGCCGAGCACCGCAAAAACAACCTGTTTCTGCCAATACCCTGCCCAATCTCCACCCCCACCCCCATCTGCAGGGTGCCCAACCGCATAGATAGCAGCCACGCCTATGCCAACCAGCATCAGAACACTTGCCAGCAGGCATAGCCGCACAAACAGCAGCCGCCCCTTTAGAAAACCAAGCATAGCCACAGAATACCACAGCCTCTGCCGCCTGCAATATCCCGTATCATAAAATCCCCCCGGAAACAACGCTGCAATACCCAAAGATAACCAATATACCGCAGCAGAAGATTTATACTATCTATACGCCCTTACACAACAAGAAGTTACGCACGCACATATCTCATCGCCCGCACCATGCACAGTAATCCTCTTGCACTCTTAAAGCCATCATCTTCGACCTTTCCATCCCACTGTAGGGCTTCATAGAGCTTCACGAACATAAAATGCCACTCCTCAAATGTGTCAAATCCGCATTGTTCAGTAATCCTATATCTTTATTGTTTGCTTTACCAGCCATCTGCCGCTATCATAAGGAGTTGGTTAAAGGCTCTCAGAAAGCCTATCTTGGCCATAGTTTATAGGACTTCCCAACATTGGCTAAGAACCCCTGCTTAGCCTTATAAATTTTCTCGTTTTTTTCCTTTTTTGCTTGATTTTTCCAAATAGTTGTGGTAATTTACATTTAATCTTCACCATATTGGACCCGTGCCTGTTGTACTGTGGCACACATTTTTCGCCAGTTTGGCGGGAAAGGAGGAGAAGAAAGGACAGAACTAAGGTTCTAACTGGCTCATCCTGCGAGCCGGTCATGTCTCTTTTTATGCTCAGACACTTGATTCTGACAACTAAAGAGGTATTTTGTCTGTCTTGGCAGGAGCAGGATGTCTTTCCTCAAAACCAAGATAATGCAGGGTAAGTGGCCCTGCGAAGAAGAAAAGAAAGGAAGGTAGTTTATGAAAAAACTTATCGTTTTATTGGCGGTGCTACTGCTGGCCTCCCCTGCGTTGGCGACGGTCAATATCATCATCGCGAACGAAGGCGGCAAAGCAGCCATCAAGTACCAAACCACCGGTGAGAAGGTAAGAGCTTTTGCCCTGGATATCACCGTGACCCCAGGTAGTACAATCACGGCGGTCTCTGACTTCATTAAAGGCGAAAGCACCGCAGCCAAGCCAGGCTACGGTATCTTCCCTGCCAACTTCGCCCGCTATATCACTGTAGGTGCTGACGGCGAAGTTGCCAACTGGGATGTCAACGGTTACACGCCTGTAGCTGCTGGTACCGATACAGGTGCTCTGGGTGGTCTGGGCACAGCCGGTGTTACTATTGAGATGGGTTCGCTGTATTATCCCACCAGTGACACTTCACCAAATGCCCCTGGTACCTCAGGAACTCTCTGCAAGCTCGCTGTCAGCGGGCCGTGCAAGATGACTGCTGTGCTGAATGCAGTTCGTGGTAATGTGGTCCTGACCGACCCAGCCGCCGCTGCACAGGTTGTTACGACACAGGCAACAAATGTTGATGTTGGTGGCGTAGCAGAGTGTTTCCCGTCCGCTGACCCGAAGTATAACGACTGGGTAGCGCTTGGTAAGCCTGATTGCTGGTGTTATGCAAGACAATGCCATGGTGATGCCGATGGCAAGGCACAGGGTAGCGCCACGAAGGGTGGTCTCTACTATGTCGGTACCAACGACCTGAACGTACTGATGGCCGCATGGCAGGTAAAAGAGGCACCGTTTGGCCCGGGCATAGCTTCTGTGGTAGAGCCTAGTAGTGGCGTAGCCGGTATCTGTGCGGATTTTGCACACAATGCTCAAGGTAGTGCTACCAAGGGTGGTCTGATGCGTGTGAGCACAGACGATTTGAACATCTTGCTCGACAAATGGCTTGTTAAGGAACCTACATTCGGTCTAGGTGTTCCGCCTGACTGTGGTGGAAACAAGGTGCCGCAATAAAGGTTCATCAAAATTTATGTAAACAAGGTTTTCGTTAAAACTGTTGTAAGTGAAATATCATGTATATAGAGGATTTGCGTTTTAGTACGGAAGGAGAACAATGATGAAAAAGGTATTGGTTGTAATGTTGGTTTTGGGATTAGTCTCAGCCGCGAATGCAGCCCTGCTGCTTAAGGTCCCCGCAGGGGGAACTACTGTCGCTATTGGAGCTACCGCTGATTATACCGTTAACTCCAATAATACGTCGGCCTATGGTGGCTGGTTGGAGATTGTGAATCCAGCTATAGCCAACTATAACGGCGCCCCGGTTATTCTCCCGGCGGCAACCCGTAATCTGTCGGTTATGACTGCCGAACCGGCGTTTGGTGCGTGGTACTCTTTCACAATCGCCAGTTCTGATGCGGCCAACCCGTTAGTAGCCGGCGACCACATTAAGATCAGTGTCAAAGGGCTCGCTGCTGGTAATACTAAGCTCAATCTGTACGCTGACGATGGTGCAACCCTTCTGGGTTCCCAGGATATCGTTGTACCTGAGCCGATGACTCTTGCATTGCTTGGCCTCGGCGGGCTGTTTCTGCGTCGCAGAAGCTAACGGTTGTCTTAAAACCAACAGATTAGCCGATTAACAAAGAAAGAGGCAGACCTCTATGGTCTGCCTCTTTTCATTTAAAGCACCACACAAAGGGGGGAAACAGTAATAAAAAACAAACCCAATTTTATTCCCACTCTTATTGCGGATTCTAATTAATTCTCATGCACACGCTGTCATCCTGAACGGAACGTAGTGAAGTGAAGGATCTGGGCTGCGCGTTTGGGAGATCTTTTCTTCCGGGGCCATATCCTTCGCCTTCGGCTTGGTGCCATGCCTACGCTGCTGTTTGCGTAGGCATGTCCACGCAAGCGTGGACATGGCACCGGGCTCAGGATGACAACAAGATACAGCCTGAGATTTTTTCCTAAGCCGAGTAAGGGAGCATTACCAGTCAAGAACTCTTGCGAACCTTTCGTTGGTGGTATTGCATTTCCCGTCAAAATAGATTAACTTATTGTTTTGTGCGTCTTATGCGGTGATGTTCAGTGCATCCCATGAGAGAGATGAATTTGTTGGCGTTTGTATGTTGGACCACAAAATCAAAGTACCCGGCCCACAGGCCGGAACCTACAAGGTCAGAATCGGCAGCGAAATACTCGGTTCGCTCTGGTTGGACATACAGACCGCCTTTGCAAACTACAACCCCTTCATCATAACCGATGAAAATCTGGTTTCTTCAGGCCACCTCAATACCCTGTTGGGCGGAATGAAGGCCCCAACGTTCGTAATAAACCCACCGGGTGAAACCTCAAAGAATATAAACACCGCCATTGCCATAATCGAGTCAATGGAGAAAGCTTACCTCGGCAGGGACACCGTCGTTTTAGGTCTGGGCGGGGGCACGGTTGGCGACATCGCGGGCTTCGCGGCATCTATTTTCAAACGCGGCGTTCCTGTGGTACATATACCGACCACTACGGTGGCACAGGCCGACTCAGCCATTGGGGGTAAAACGGCGGTCGATTCCAGTGTCAGCAAAAACGCTTACGGAACGTTCTGGCACCCTGCAGCGGTGTATATAGATGTTGCGACCCTCAAGACCCTCGATGACAGGCACTTTAGAGCAGGTCTTGTCGAATCGGTGAAACATGCACTTATCGCCGATGGCAGATACTTCGACTTTTTAGAAGATAATCTCGATGGAATTCTTCAGCGAGAGCCTAAGCTCCTTGAGACAATCGCTTACCATAACTGCCGGATTAAGGGCGGCGTTGTCGAAGAGGATCCCGATGAGAAAAATAAGCGAAGGATCCTAAACTACGGCCATACAATCGGACATGCGGTCGAATCCGCAAGTAGGTTTGAGCTACTGCATGGCGAGGCGGTGGCCATAGGCATTATTGCTGCGGGCCTTATCGAAATTGAGATGGGACTGTCGCAGTTAGTCAGACTTGAACGCATCCGCAAAATCTTTGAAAAGATAGGCGTCCCGGTAAAATTGCCCCTGAATTTGGCCGAAGATACATTACTCGACATTATAAAACATGACAAAAAGGCGGTGGACAAATGGCCCAGATTTGTCTTGATAACCGAAATCGGCAAGATTTACTGCCCGGACGGGCAATGGGCCGTGCCGGTCAGCCGCGAAGTTGTAATGAAGGTATTGAAAGACATCCAAACAGCGTAATCTAAGAGGACAACTATGTACAGGCCACAAATCAAAGTATTGGACTGCACGATAAGAGACGGCGGTCTCATCAATAACCACTATTTCACCGATGAGTTCGTCCGCGAAGCCTACAGGGCACTCTCAAAAACCGGCATAGACTATATGGAAATGGGCTATCGAAGCAGCAAGCAATTGTGCCCGATAAAAGACTTCGGGGCGTGGAAATATTGCGATGATGAGAAGATAAGGGAGATAATCGACGGCATCGACTCCAACATGAAAATAAGCATTATGGTCGATGCCCACCGCGTCAAGGAACAGACTTTTGCCCCGGCGGATGAAAGCCCCATCGATATGATTAGAGTAGCCACATACGTCAAAGACACAGATAAGGCCATAGATTTGGTCAAAAGGACTCACGATCTGGGCTATGAGACAACAGTCAACATCATGGCCATATCGAAAGAGGGTGAACCTGAGCTTAACGAGGCTCTGCGGCAGCTCGCCGAAACTCCGGTTGACGTCGTTTATGTGGTCGATAGTTTCGGCGCCCTATATTGCGAGCAGATAGAACACCTCGTCAAGATATTCAAAGAGTATTTGCCCGGTAAAGAAATAGGGATTCATTGTCACAATAACCAGCAGCTTGCCTTTTCTAATACGATAGAGGGCATTATCCATAACGCCAACTACCTCGACGCTTCACTGTACGGCATCGGGCGTGGGCCGGGCAACTGCTGTCTTGAATTATTGATAGGATTCCTGAAGAATCCGAAATTCAACCTCACGCCAATCCTGAAATTCATTGAGGATTACATACTGCCGCTTCAAAAGGAAATTGAATGGGGATACCTGATACCCTATATGATTACGGGCATCCTAAATGAGCATCCCCGCGCGGCTATAGAGCTACGAGCATCGGACCACAAGGACAAGTACGCGGAATTTTACGAGGAGATTCTGGAAGCCCTCGATTAACGAGGGTGGCCGGCCTTACCAATACGACTTTCCGCGGATGGGTGACTATCTCAGTGCCTCCTTCACATTCGATCTAACACTAACTGTCGGCCAAGGGAGCTTGTTATCAACTCTTTGGCTGCTTCCACCGACTCAAATTGCCGATCATAGAAGTCACGGTAAATCCCGCCTTTTACTAAAAGCTCACGATGCGTTCCATGCTCTACGATTGACCCGCCGCAAACAACAAAAATCTGGTCGGCACTGAGCACGGTCGAAAGCCGATGTGCTATGATAAATGTGGTTCTGCCGACAACAAGCTGACCCATCGCATCCTGAATCAGCCGCTCCGATTCGGGGTCCAGAGAAGAGGTCGCCTCGTCTAAAATCAAAATTCGAAACCTGAGACAACCTTTATGGAGTGCTTGTCCAGTCACACCATCTTGCCCAAGAAAGCTAAGATGATACTCTAATATGGTGCCCAATTTCAATACGAACATACACAGATTTTCAGATTGGATAAGAATACGGTATCCAACAGAGATGAGAAAGCAGCCGCATAAGCAATACCAAAAGGACTCAGTCAACGAAGAAGTTGGGAGCAGTTGAAAATGCCTTGGACCTATAACAACAAGAAAAATCCTCGCTCTATTGATGACCCTTTTCCAGCGTGTCATGCTCCTGCAACTGTGCTTTGACCGACTTCAGAATGTCACTCGCTTTTAGATGATCACAAATAACCATTTCCCTCTGCTCGAAAAAACTCCAGACTTTCTCTTGTATCGGCAGACTCGCGACGATATCAGCGGTCGCGGGGTCCTGACAAATTTTAGCCAAGCTACTTATAGCTTGAAGGTAGGCACCGGGGGCATTCTTGGGCACAAGCGTAAGAATAATAAGCTTAATGAGCTTATCGGGTCTATTCTTGTCATATATTATCCCGTTTTGGGATGTCACAATTCCCACCACCATGTTCTCAATGGTATCCAGCCGAGCATGAGGCATCGCTATGCCCGGTGCCACTACGGTGGACATCTCTTTTTCGCGATTGAGCACCGCCCGGTAAGCCTCATCAACATCGCCGAGTCGTCGCTGATACCCCAAAAGTCGCAACAGATTCAGCAATATCACGTCACGGTCCGTCTGCTCAGTCCGGCAAATAACCTCTGTTGGACGAAAAAGCGATGTAAATCGAATGCCATTGCTCTTCTCAGCCATAGGGTCAATTCCAAATTAGAAAACCAGCCGTGACCTCAGCCACATAAAAAACACCGTTAAAAAATACACATTACGAGTCATATACCACCCGTGGTCAAGCAAAAATATTACGGGCTACCACAATTCAAGTCAGACCGCAAAACTCCGCGAATCTTGACTTTTTGCTGCAAGGTTGCTATACTATGAATTGGTGTAAATTCTTGCTATGCAGCAGCATACGACAAGACTGAGACTAAACAGACTTGATACCATACAGCGCGGACGTCAGACCATAAATATAGGAGGACAGTAGGCAGCTCATACGCTTAGACGAAACCTACGTGTCGAGTTTGACATGGCACATATTCAATCCACTGTTGCTGGAGGCAAACACGGCAGGAGAAATCTCTTGTTTGCCGCAATTTTTTCGTTTTCGCCTTTTTTGAGCCGGACGATCGCAGAACTACCACGACCCCAATGGAACCTACAAGGTCTTCCATTACAACGTATTTGAAACAACCGGCCAGCCAATCCCGGGCGACTTTGAATCGGACGGCGATGTGGATTTTTATGATTTCGCGTTTTTAGCTTCATATTGGCATAGCAGCCCCAGCGAAGACAATTGGGATGCTCGCTGTGACATCTACGAACCAAAAGACGATCTCATCGATATGCGAGACCTTGGAGTCCTTGCCGATAATTGGCTGAAGGCAGCCCAATGAGTTGTGGAGCCAGCTCCTGAATATAATACTCTACACCGATTATCCCTGCCTGCATTTCCCCGGATGTATATCCAATACCCACCAGCGTCAACAAAAGGTTCTTTTTTTCTTGCGTTTGGTGGGTTTTGCGATAGATTTTATAACTCAGACGAAAGTGGAGAACCGCCCATGATAGGTAAGAGAATAAGACTTGAGCGAATCATCGACCGCAATTCCAAGAGAACTGTAATCATCCCGATGGACCACGGCGTTACCGTTGGCCCCATCGAGGGTCTGGCGGATATGCGACTGGCCATAAGTCAAGTCGTCGCCGGCGGCGCAAACGCCATTCTCATGCACAAAGGCATGGTCCGGGCAGGTCACAGAGGCACCGGCAGAGATGTTGGCTTGATAATCCACCTTTCCGGAGGTACAGCCCTTAGTCCCGATCCGAACGCAAAAGAGCTTGTCTGCACGGTGGAAGAGGCTATCAAACTCGGAGCCGATGCGGTTTCCGTTCATATCAATCTCGGCGCCGAAACCGACAGAGAAATGCTCCGGCAGCTCGGCTACATCAGTAGAAGATGTGTTGAATGGCAGATACCGCTTGTTGCTATGATGTACACTCGTGGTCCAAAGATAAAAAGTGAATACGATGTTAATAATGTCAAGCACGCCGCCCGAGTTGCCGCTGAGCTCGGAGCCGACATAGTCAAGGTCCCTTATACCGGAAGACCCGATACCTTCGCCGAAGTGGTTGAAGGCTGCCCCGTTCCAGTCGTCATTGCAGGCGGTCCCAAGATGGGGTCCGACGAGGATATATTCAAAATGGCCGAAGGCGCCCTGAAAGCCGGAGCTGCCGGCCTATCAATAGGACGAAATGCCTTCCAACATAAAGCCCCCGAAAAAATGGTCCGCGCCCTTAGTAAAATGGTACACGAAGAGGCCTCAGTTAAAGATGCTATGAAAATACTAAGAGGCAGGCAGTAAGCGGATAGTGGGTAGCGACTGAGTCCGAATTTATTTCCAAAAAGGTATTCTCAAGTCGGCTTTTTCGCTCGGCGTAGAACCTGCCGGCTGGTAAGTGTATCGACGCATATCATTGTTGACTTTCCCCGTGCCAAGCGATTAGACTGATGGAGGATATGTTTGCGCCTGTAGCTCAATTGGATAGAGCTTTGGTCTACGGAACCAAAGGTTAGGGGTTCGAGTCCCTTCAGGCGCGATTATTCACTCTGGGTAACATGGCGAGACAATCCACTGAACTTTGACGTTGCAGGGGTCGCTATTCATGGCGCAAAGCCACTATTGGATCGACTCTCGCAGCGTTAACCGCAGGATATAGCCCGAATAGAATCCCAATCGCCATGCTTATAAACAACGGCAGCAAGATGCCGTTCAAGGTTATTACGGTTAACATTCCGGAGAAATACGTTATCAGAAAAGGTATCAAAATTCCTATACCCAATCCGATCAACCCGCCGGTAGTTGAAAGAACAATCGTTTCGATGAGGAACTGATAGATAATCTGTCTTCTTTTTGCGCCAATAGCCCGCCGAATACCGATTTCACGCGTGCGTTCGGTCACAGAAGCCAGCATAATGTTCATAATCCCGATGCCGCCGACAAGCAGGCTAATACCGGCGATAGATCCCAGAACAATGTTGAACGTTCGCTTGGTGGCCTCGGCCTGCTTTAGCAATGCCAGAGGAACGCTCACCACGTAGTCTTTCTTCTTGTGAAACCGCTCCAACATTCTTTCGATGCCCGCCGCGATAGCCTCAACATGTTCCGTCTCGTCCGCCTGGACAATGATCTGGTGCAGTTCGACTCTTTCCCGAATCTCTGACCCAGACACCCGCTTCACGAACAGATCGCCGAAGTATCGGCGCGCCACTTCCAGCGAGATGTAGGCATCAATTTCCTGGTCCGGTATCTGGATATTGCCGGCTTGGCCGCTTTCGCTCTTGACGATGCCGATGATTTCGAACTCGTTGCCCCCGATCCGGAAGGTCTGACCGACTACACTCTCTGTGGCGAGCAGCTTTCTGGCCCCAAACTCTGTCAGTACCACCACTGGAGAGCGTTTTGTCTCGTCGGTGGAAAGGATAACACGGCCGGCCAAAACCTCTCGCGGCACAAGATCGAACCATTCGGGAGTCGTACCCACCACTCGGAGCTCCATCGTCCTTTCGTGCAGACGCGAGTCCTTGCGCATCAGCTTCACGGGCGCGGTTTGTCTGATGTTCGAGAAACTCTCGGCAGCCCTGAGGTGATCCTCGTATGTCAGACCGTAAACGCTCATAAATGAGCGGGTAGTGGTTGTCGCCTCATCCTCGGCCGGCTTGACCGAGGAAACGATGATATTGGTGCTTCCGAGTTTTCGGATCTGCGAGAGGGCCTCTTTGCTGGCGCCTTCACCAACGGAGAGCATCGCCACCACACTGCCCACGCCGAAAACGACACCGAGCATCGTCAGGAACGAGCGCAGTTTGTGCAGCAGCAGGTTCTCAATGCCCAGCAGTATGTTCCTTACTATCCTAGTTTGCCGCATGAGTGCTTTCTTCAATTCTGTCGATGTTGCCGTCGATCATGTGCAGTCGATTACGGGCATGGGCGGCGATATCCGCCTCATGCGTCACCATAACGATGGTCTTGCCTCGCTCATTCAACCTGTCCAGGACTTCCATGATTTGCTCGCCGGTAACCGAATCGAGATTGCCTGTGGGCTCGTCCGCAAAGATGATCTGCGGATCGTTTGCCAATGCTCTGGCAATAGCGACTCTCTGCATCTGTCCGCCGGAGAGCTCCGTGGGGCGATGAAGTAACCTGTCTCCAAGTCCTACTTCCTCCGCAAGCTCCTTGGCGCGATGGGCGCTGCGTATCGATTCCCAGCCCAGATAATAGAGCGGCAGTTCGATGTTTCGCTGCACCGTTAATTGGGGAATCAGATTGAAGCTCTGAAAGATAAACCCGAGATACCTGAGACGCAGATCGCTGAGCGAATTATCGTCAAGCTGACTGACATCCTTGCCTTCAAGATAGTAAGAACCCGAAGTTAAACGGTCGAGACATCCAAGGATATTCATCATCGTGCTTTTGCCTGAGCCGCTCGGCCCCATGATCGCCCAGAAATCACCCTTTTCGAACACTACGGTGACGCCAGCGAGAGCTTTGACCTGTTCGGTCCCCATCTGATAGACTTTGCATGCGTTCTCGAGCCTGACAATCTCCTTGTGATCATTGGACGGGGTTTGTTCGCCCATCTATTGGTTCCTTTCCGGCCCTTGGCCTTGGCTCTGACCTTGACCTTGGCCCTCGCCTTGGCGTCCTGCCTGTCTGCGGCCCCCTGTGCCTTGAGAACGCTGCTGCCGCATCTTCTCACGTTCTTCGGGTGTCATGTTTTGGAATCTTTGCTTCATCTTCTCCATTTCTTTCTGCTTCTCTTCAGGTGTCATATTCTCGAATCGCTGACGCATTTGCTCTACTTGATCGGTCGAGGGGGCCTGGAGGCCTTCACCAGTGGTCCGTTCCTGTCCGGTATCATCGCGGCCAGGTCCCATCGGCCGCCCTGGTCCTTCCTGTTGCGAACCTGCAGCATTGTCCGAAGGACTGCCGGGCTTGCTAGTCTCGGTTCCATTGGCCGCTTTGAGTTTCTCATTTATCTTCTGCATCATGGTATCGGTGGAACCGGACGACCCGGTCCCCAGCTTCAGGGAATCGTGCTCAATGGTCGCAGCTTTCAGCGGAGGCGTCATCGAGACGACCTCTCCCTCGTTAAGCCCGCTGCTAATTTTTACCATCCTGTAATTGTCCAGGCCGATCTCTACCTTCCGCTCCTCGATAGATCCATCCTTGACGACGTAGACGGTATGCTGTCCTGCTACCCGCAAGACCGCCTGAAGAGGGACGTACACCACGTCCTGATATTGTTCGACGATGATTTCAGCCTTGCAACTCATGCCGTTTCGCAGCAACGGCTCGTTGCCCTCCAGATAGATGTCGGTGTTGTAGACCTTCAGATCAGGGTTCATCCACATGCTCTGCGGGTCCGGCAAGGGGGCGATGCGGCCAACTGTACCGACGAACTTCTTGCCCGGCAGTGCATCCACCGTTACGATTGCAGGAAGCCCTACCCGAACCTTCTCAAGACTCGTCTCGTGAACGGCCACCTGCGCCATCGCTGATACGGCCGTTGGAAGGTTGATCAAGTCCTGCCTCTCGAAAACTGTGACACCTTCAGCCAGCGGCTGCCGATCTTCCCTGCGGAAGCCCCCCTCTCTGGAACTGGTTGCATAGATCACCATTCCGTCTACCGGGGCTTCTATCTTGGTTTTCTTGAGCTGGTCGTCGAGCTTGGCGCGCTTGTCTCTCTGGCGGTCCCGCTCCGCCTCTTTTGCTATCAACTCGGCTTGGGCCTGAGCCACATTGGCCCTGCGCGTCGCCTCCGCTCGCTCCAGTGCCATCTGGGCCTGTTTGACGTCACTGTTGAGCTTCTCCAATTGTCGTGTGTAGGTAAACTTCTGCAGCAAAGTGAGTTCGTTATTTGCCAGGTCCAGCCTCACTTGTGATTTTGTCACCGATAGCTGGTCCGCCTGCAGTTCCGTCTGTGAGATGTACTTTTCCTTAAACAGTTTGTCGGACCACGTTAACGTCTCCTCGGCCCGCGTTTTTTCCTCCGTAGCTACTCTGATTGCGTTCTCTGCCGCTGCCAGATCATTATTATACTGTCCGTTGGGGTCGGTGTACTTCTGGAGATCCAGATTAGCGAATGTAAGGTTGAGCGTGGCGACGTCGACATCGCTTTGGGCCTTATTCTTGACGATGTCCAGATTTTCTTTAGCGCTGATATACGCTGCCTCTGCGTTCTGGACCTTAATCTCCTGGTCAATTCTGTTATCCTTCAATGTGCTGCCGTCCAATTCGACCAAGACGGTTCCCTTCGTAACGCGGGTGCCTTCAGGAATAAGAAAGACTATGGATGTCCTTCCCTCGACCTCGTTCTTGATGGTAATCTGCTCTCGGGCCTTTATGGCACCAGCCTCCGGAACACTTATGATCAGAGGGCCTCGTTTGGCCACAAATGTGGCAAGATTGGCCGTCGGGTCAGCACTACCCCTACCCACTTCGAGCCAAACTACAACAAGCCCGACCGCTACCACCATCGCCGCACCGCCAATGACCTTCAATGATTTGTTTCTGTTGGCCATGACACCTGTATTATTTTCTTTGTTTGACATGCTCGATTTCCTCTGGCGAGAATTCCTGCCACAAACCTTGTTCATTTACTTTAAGTACATCCAGATCCCGTTGTAACTGAAGCTCTGCTATACGGTAGCTTACGACCGCCTGGGTCAGACTGTTCTGCGCCGCCAGCAGTGCGTCCTGGGCATCCAGCAAATCACGTATCTGTATTCTTCCCGCCTCAAGAAAGAGAGTACTGCTTTTTACCCGTTTCTCCGCAACTACGACCGACTGGGCCTGAATCTTAAGATTCTCCCTCGACTCTAACAGTGTCCGCAATTCACTACGAATTTGCAACTTGATTTGATCTTCAGTTGTTTGGACAGACCTCGTGGCCCGCTCCAGATCTATCAGGCTGTTGCGGAAGTCGTTCCGTTCCCTGGTCCTCTCAATAGGTATATCCAACGAAAGCAGGGCCGCATATCGGCCCCCGTTAAAGCCCAGGCTACCATCGTTGTCGTTGCCCGAGAAGTTGGCCGACCCCCCCAACGTCAATCCTGCTCTCAAGGCATCGGCCTTAACCACAACTTGTCTCTGGGCATCATAGACCCCGCCGACAGCCACGTGCAAATCCAGCCGGTTCTCCAGAGCCAGCTTCATCGCTATGGACTCGTCCATTTCCAGTGGTCCGGCGTCTGCATAGCTGGCCGGGACCAATTTTATAGGTGCGTCTGCGGAAGGGGCCGTCCCAGTCGTCTCAGCCTGCGGAGTGGTTCTAATTTGTTCAAGAATCTGCGTGGCTCGGCCTCGCAACTGCTTCAGGTCGTTCGGGTCAAGCTCGATTCTGGCATCGGTCGGAAGACCAATGGTATTTTTGAATGAATCAAGCCGGCCCTTTAGCCGTTCCTGGGCGGATATCCAACTGCTGCGAGCACTCAGTTCCCGCTGCATGGCCTGGTCAACTTCTATTTGGCGTATTCGGCCGGCATCGCCTCGCCTGCGTGACCAGCGGGCCGATGTAATCGCGCTGCGGTAGTTGTCCTGTGCATTTGCCACCTGGTCCATCTGTTGCAGGACATTGAAGTATTCGTTGGCAATACCGACGACAAACGTACGCTTGTAACGTTCGAAGTTCCATATCTGATAAACCTGGTTCCGCTCTGCCTGAGTCAACGGCTCGGTCACAATATGCCGGCCGGCACCTCTCAACAAGGGAACCGACACCGATGTATCGGCGCTCAAACCCAGGGATGATGCGCCGCCCTGGGTCAACAAGTTCGCCAGGTCAATCGCCAACGCCGCGCTCAGGTCCATTCCATTCTTCAGGGTACGGCTTACGCCTCCTGTAGCACTTGTATCGAGATTGCTGACTGTACTGTTCCCGGTAGTATTCGTGCTGAGATTGCTTTGTACCTGTGCGTTGAAGATGTTTCGGAAGTTATTACGCGTCAGATCAAGGCTCAACGCCGCCCTAAAAACGTCTTCTTTGCGCGATTGGTAGTCCGAACTGTTGCGAGCCCCAACCTGCAAAGCATTAACCAAGGACAGCTTGACCGGCTTGTTCGGCTCTACAGAAATGTTTACATCCGTGGAAGATACCGCATCAGGATAGCCGCTCTCCGGCCAGTGCTTGATAGGCTGCAGTTTATCAGTGCCCAAAGACGCATCACTCGAATAAAGCAATCCCTGCCCTACGAGAAGCCGACGACGGAGAATATCGCTGGGGCGCTCAACACTGAAAGGCTCGGTTCTTTTGAGGGCTTCTTTCTGTTTTTCCGTTATAATATTGGCTGCTACCTTGTCGGCCTTCTCACGATATTCGGAAGGGGATTTACAGCTACTGAGTGATAGACACAAACATAATAGCAAAAGGGTCAAAAAAACATGATTGCTTACAACTGCTGTGACTCTATCAATTTGCTGCGTAAGGGTTTGCCTCATAGATTCGTCCAAGATTTCACCACCCTTGCTTTGACTTCTAATGGTGCACTACCACGTATCTTTTTAGTCTTCCTGAATCCAAGAACCCAAGGTTAGACGGTTTTGAACCTGGCTTTATTGCCTGTGAGTAGGGCCTTTTGCCTCACTCCATAGATAATTTCATTATACCACAGTTTTTCACATCCCTGCAATACGCTACTAACGGTTTTAACCGTCCCCAAAAGATTGTGGGATAGCTTTCCAAACCTCTTCAAATAGCGTTCCACCTCAAAGTTGCTATAATGACCGTAAAACAAGAATGACTGGCTGGGTATTAAAATAGTAATTCTATGGAAAATAAGAGAACATGGAGGCAAGCATGGAAAAATTTTCATTCCGCCGATACGCAATTCTTATCTTGTGCCTGATAATTCTGCCTTGCACTTGCTGCACACCGTCTGCAAACCGGGCGGGCAATTCAGTCGCGCCGCCTTCTGTGGTTAGCTGCTCTATTCAAGTTGCTGATCCTCGCTGTGAATACCTTGAAAATCCGCTTGGGATAGATATTAGGAATCCTCGATTGAACTGGAAACTCGTGGCTGCAGAACCAGTCTCACGCGGGCAGCGTCAGACCGGCTACCACATTCTGGTCGCAAGTTCGGCAGAGCTGCTCGGTCGCAATAAGGGGGATCTTTGGGACTCTGGGATGGTCCAGTCTGACCAATCGGTGCATGTTGTGTATGAAGGCAAAACGCTGCGCTCCGGGACTCAATGCTTTTGGAAGCTACGCGTTAAAGATGAACAAGGGAGTATCTCTGCATGGAGCAAGCCGGCTCGGTGGACGATGGGCCTGCTGGATGAGTCCGATTGGAAAGCTAAATGGATCGGTACCGACCAAGTGTTTATTAGAAAGCAGGGCTCATCTTCATCATATAATGCTGTTCCGGACCCGTGGTTCCGTAAGGTCTTTACGATACCCGACAAACCTCGACGGGCTGTTATTTACGTCGCTTCGATCGGCTATCATGAGCTTTATGTTAATGGCAAGAAAGTCGGCGACACTATACTATCACCGAGCGTTGCCAACCACCGCAAGCGTGCCAGGTATGTAACATACGAAATCACCGATTCCCTGACTGTCGGCAAAAACGTTATTGGCTTGTGGCTGGGTGTATCGTGGTCGATTTTCCAGCAGTATAAGACCCCGGATAAACCACAGACGCCTCTGGTGATAGCTCAAGCCGATATCGAGCTGCCGAACGGCAAGCGTATGCAGGTTTTGACCGACCAAACGTGGAAAACACATCCCAGCCCGAACACTCTGTTAGGTGTATGGGACTTTATGAACTTTGGCGGTGAATTATACGATGCCAATAAAGAGCTGCCAGGGCCATTAGAGCTTGCTGAGGCAGGCTGGAGCAAAGTCGATTTGGACGACACAGGCTGGCAGTCGGCCTCGGTGTTCTCGCCTAACCTCGTCCTTTCGGCTGAAATGATCGAACCTAACCGCCGGATTAAAGAAATCCGCCCGATTGCAGTATCTGAAGTTTCGTCGAATATTTACCGGATCGATATGGGCGTCAATATGACAGGCTGGCTTCAGGCAGATGTTTCAGGCAAAACGGGCGACCGGATCGAGTTCAAGTTTTCAGAACGCCCCAACCAGCCAATGACTCACAACCATCATAGCACGTATATCATTGGGCCTGCAGGTAAGGGAACATTCCGCAACCATTTTAACTACTTCACAGGCCGATGGATTCAAATAGAAGGTCTCAAGTACAAGCCCTCGCCGGAGCAAATTCTCTGCTACCTTGTGCGAACCGACTACCGCAGGGCGGCTCAATTTGAATGCTCAAATAAACTTCTGAATGACATATATAATACCACCCTGTGGACATTCGAAAATCTCAGCCTCGGCGGATACGTAGTCGACTGCCCTCAGCGAGAGCGTATGGGCTACGGCGGCGATGCACACGCTACCACCGAAACAGGCCTTAATAACTATAGTTTGGGAGCATTTTACACCAAATGGAGTCAGGACTGGCGCGATGTGCAAAGCGCGGACGGAAACCTGCCGTACACGGCACCAACCTACTGGGGCGGCGGCGGACCTGCCTGGAGCGGATTCTGCATTACTCTGCCCTGGGAGCTTTACAAACGATACGGCGACAATCGCATCCTTGAACAAAACTTCCAAACAATGCAGCGTTGGCTTGCCTTTCTGGAAACGAAATCATCCAAGGATATACTCCGTCGTTGGGGAGGTGAATGGGATTTCCTCGGAGACTGGCTGTGGCCCGGCGCCAATGGGGTCAACGGCGACACCCGCGAGACCCTGTTTTTCAACAACTGTTACTGGATTTACAATCTCAAGACCGCTGCCAATATTGCGGATGTTCTTGGCAAAACGGATGTCGCCGCAGCCTACCGTGCAAGGGCTGAGCAGGTGCGAAAGGCAGTTCACCAGGAGTTCTTCAAACCTGATGAAAATAGTTATGTCAACGGCTTTCAAGGCTATCTGGCGATTGCGTTGCTCGTAGGGCTGCCGCCGGAGAACTTGCGGCCCGCCGTCTGGAAACGGCTCGAACAAGAGATTCTTGTCCAACGAAATGGGCACATTCACGCAGGGATCACAGCGGGGGCCTTCCTGTTAAAAACATTGCTCGCTTTTGACCGGCAGGACTTAATCTTCGAGATGACCAATAAAGAAACTTACCCCGGCTGGGGCGATATGCTGAAAAATGGCGCGACTACTTTCTGGGAATCCTGGGAGGGCAAGCTGTCCTTGCTGCACAGCTCATACCTTTATATCGGCACCTGGTTCATTGAGGGGCTTGGCGGTATTAAACTTGACCCACAGTTCCCCGGTTTCAAACAATTCATCATTAAGCCCGGCGTTCTAAACGAGCCTTCTTTGAAGTGGGTCAGGGCAAGTTATGATTCTATCTATGGACCAATCGTCAGCAACTGGAAGGTTGAAGGTGGCAAGCTACATTTGGAGGTCTCGGTCCCGCCGAACACCACTGCGACACTTTTTCTACCGACATTCGACAAGGCATCCATAACCGAAAACAGCCGACCTCTATCGCAGGCAAACGGCCTCAGGCACGTGCGGCAGCAGGATGGGCAAACGGTGCTGCATTTGGAGTCCGGCCGGTATGTTTTTGAGTGCGCCCTGAATCTGCCCGCGAGTATATGATGGCTCTGCCACCATCCAATTGCTGCGGTCTCTCTTACACCTTGAGATTCTTGGCAATGTAGGCGTTGAGTGGACACAAGCAAATAGTTGAATAGCCAAATGGAAGTCTGAACCGACACCCCGGCTTTGGTTCCAGACATTCAACGAGCTTGCCGCCCGCAATCAATTTTGATGCCGGCAACGCCTTAAAGCCGGACTTGTAACATGCCAGGTCTCTCGGACAATCCATCGACTTAACTATTTGTTCTATTTGCTTTCTATGTTCTTTACTGATCTCCATCGCACCTCGTTTCTCTATCTACTGTTGCGGACTGCGCCATTGTGCAGAAACATACTGCACAAATGGCACTTTTAACATTTATAAGTCGCCGGTGGTAATGTGTCTATTGTGGAAAATACGTATTTTTTGAAAAAAAACAGGATTTACACAGAATACATGTAGAATATTTGCCGCTAACCCATGAGGAGTGAGTTCGTAATATGCTTCGTTGGCATGAGGAATTGATGGATTGCCGCAATAGTCCGACTACCTGCGACTGATGATTCCGCCATCAGTAAGTCAGATTCATGGTTTTTGCTGCGTCTATAATCTTACGAAAACTCTCACTCATAATAGGTAATAATGCCGGTCGCCACCTCCGGGCAAGGGCTCAAGATTACCCACTCTTTTTCGGGGTCGAAGTTCTTATAGTTCTGGCCGCTGAGGGTGCAGCGTGTGATTTTTTTGCCTTCGGGGTGGCGGAAACGGGCATAGATTTTCTTCGGTAGGTTGCGGCGCGGCGGGTCGAAAGTTAGCTCGATTCGGCCCTGGGCAACTTTGGATTCGTATTTGACTGACATTGGGCCGAAATATGTACTTGCGTTTTCGATGCCACAGGTCTTACCATCAGCAAGCCAATAGCGAGGGATGGCAGCACCGATACATAATTCATTACCTCTTTCCTGGATGAACATCATGCGAAGCCAGTAGGCGGAGTTGGCCTCATCGGAGGATTTATAGTGATCGCCGGCGTGGTCGCCGATGTTGGGAAGTGCGTGCTCGGTCATCATACGGGTATCGGGCCAGTAGCTTACCGCAAAGGCGTTGAAATAAGCACGCAGAAAATGTTTTGGCTCATCTCGCAGCAGGTATGGAATCGGATTACAGAGGAGGTTGGCCTGCATGGAAATACCACCCCTACTGAACCAATATCGGTCGAATTGTTCACCAGTGATGTTATAGCCATACTGTTCAGAAATGTACAAGTTGTCCTCAAAATCCTTAATTATCCAAGTGGATATCTGGTCCCAGGGTTCGAGTAGGCCGGTACGAACAAGATGGATGGGGCCTTCAAGGGTTTCGGTAATCCAGCCGAAGGTCCGGCCCCTGCGGTGCACTTCCGGCGGTATGTGCGGTATCCAACTGCCGTCGCGCAATTTTACCACGGGCGTCCGCCGCATCGCCTCGGTAAATGCCGCAAGAATATCATTTCGATATGCCTCGGCTTCACTGAGCAGGCGTTTGCCTTCAGGTAGGTCAGCATCGGCCAGTGCGGCAGCGGCGTTGTGCATTCCCCACCATGAATAGACATTATTTGACAGCCAACATCTCCAATCCCTTATATCTTCCAGCGAACCTGCAGGCAACAGACCCTTCTCAATGGCCCGTATCGGCGAGCGTTCGGCCTGGGCGATTGTGCGCCTTCGCTCGTTGATAATCCACTCGCAGCCCTTGATAATCTTTGGAGCTACTCGCTTGAGCCAGTTTGTATCTCGTGTATACCAATAGTGCTCACCGAGGCACCAGAGCACAAAACCATGATGTTGGTTATAGCCGCCGTCTTCATAGCCGCCCGCACCATAGAACTCACCCTCTGAACTCAAATACGTACCCGGCAAAGCTACACTACCCTGGTAATGCAGCCAGGTTTCGAGGGCTTGTTCTGCCCGTTTATGGTAACCCCGGCGGTCGAGGTCGCTTACCATCATGCAGGATTCGTTGCTGAAAGCACCGTAGGAAAATGTGCCGACCCGGGCAACATAGCGGTCACTGGTACCAACCTCACGGTCTGTGTTTAACAGCAGATGTGAGACATGAGCTTTATAGAAATCGTTTATCATCGGCTCAGGCGTGATGATTTGGGCACCGTCGGAGACGCGGTTGCTCCAATACCCTCGGACTTGCTCGAATGC